>Ga0224555_1000378_pt1 | contig 68060 bp, 30 predicted proteins | sample 714S23034metaG_FD_180687 | JGI IMG/M metagenome (GOLD analysis project Ga0224555, IMG submission 180687) | Peat soil microbial communities from Stordalen Mire, Sweden - 717 S2 30-34 | ecosystem: Environmental > Terrestrial > Soil > Wetlands > Peat | place: Sweden: Norrbotten County, Stordalen... | reverse complement strand
CCTGGCAGGGCTCCAGGAGAAAAAGATTCACTTGGACGCGCCGCGACAAGGCGGCGAACGTGCGCATGTAAAAAGGCGGCAAAGCCGAAATGCCGAAGATCGAGATTCGCTCGGGCAAGCCCACCGCAGATGCATCGGCGTGTTCAAGCTGCGCCAGGAACCTCGACTGGAGCGCGGCCGGGTGCTGCTGGCTGAAGAGCGTGCAGACTTCGCGCCAGAGCCTGGCCTGCCAATGGTCTTCGCCCCCTTTCTCCCATTCCAGGATCAGTTCAGGCCGGAAGATGAGGTACTGGTCGAAAAGGTACGCAATTCGATCCGCCAACTGGAAGAGCTTGCGACTGTCGTTTGCCGGAGAAAGGTAGTTTTTCAGCCCTTCAAACCCCGGCTCACCCAGCAGCGGCGGCAGTTGCTTCATCACCCTCCAGACCAGCACCTCCGGATCATAGAGCATCTCGGCGGGCAAATCCGGCAGCACCGCCCGGAAGGCGGTGTAGCTGATGGCGCGGGGGAAAGGGCAATCGCAGTTGCTGCAGATTCCCAGATGCTGGGCCAGTTGGAGCTTCAGCCAGCGGGCCATGCCCTGGCTTTGCACCACGATTAACTCGGGTTGGAGAGGCGAGTTCAGCGGGCTTTGAATGGTTTCCGCCAAACTCCCAGCCAATGTCTCCAAGCGGTTACTGGTGTGCAGGTTTAGCATGTCAGCGCAGTGTTTTCTCAGGTTGAGAGCGTTAATTTTATTAGTCAAGACACTCCCGGCATGGCCCTCGTTAATTGTTCATGAACCGCCGCCGCACGATGTCCTGCGTTTCGGTCGAGGGCTGTCGCCGGGATCGCAATTCTCCCTTGGCCTGGTGCCTGGCCGCCGCCAGCGCCCGGGCGGGGGAGATTCCGGCATAAATCACCGACATGATGGCCGGCAGGAACCGGTCCATGCGGGCCAGGTTGAGCATCACCACGTTTTCCAGGAGCGCCGCGTTGAGATTTCCCCGCGCGAATGGCAGCGTGGCCTTGAAATGAATCTTGCCGGAGTCATAATCCATCTCGAAACATCCCATCATCATCCCGAAATTGATGCGCATGAGCAATTCCGCGCACGGCGTCCGCCTGTGGGCGGGGCATTTCTGGGGAAAAAGGGAGAGAATCAGGACGGCGTCATCGTCATCCGAAGCAATGGCCATCACCTGCCAGTGGCCGTTGTCGCCCTCAATCCCCGTGCGCACGAGATCGCTTTCTTCGTCGACCTCGAATTCCCAATCTTTGGCCCGAAATAACCCAACAACCTGTTCCAAGGCTTCTTTCATATCGATTTCCTTTCCAGCAGGAACCTGCCAAATCCGGCAGTATCCCAAAATCCGCGCTAACCATATCACACAGGGTATGACAACCGCTGGCACACCTGCGACAATGCCGGGTTCTTTTTCCCGGCGTTCTTCTGCCGGATAACCCTGCCAGGGTGCCCCAAATCGAAAGAGCCGACCAGAACACGCGGATCGTTCAAAAATAGAGGGGTGTGACTGTCTTTGTCACACCCCCTGATGCAATTTGGGCACATGAAAAACGAACAACTTCTTCCGGAACGGGCGGACGGCGGGGAGGTAATCGCCATGTTTGGCGACGCGAAGCTGGTCAAAACAATCGATTCCAAATATGAACTGCGCGGCGGCTCAAAGGGGGATCGAACTGCGGCCCAGGAGTGGATCTCGATGTTCATGCATGAAATGGTTCTGACGTTTCAAACTTGATGATCATGGAATAATCGGGTGCTCCCGGACCGATTGTCTGGGCCGAAGAAAACGCTGTCAGACAGTTGCCTTTTTTGCTAGTTGCGATGGCGCCGCGGATTTGGTCATGCCCTTAAGGGGGCCGAGAGCGGGTAAAACCTGTTCGCGGCCTTTATCCAAATTCTCCGTATCCCATGCTAATCCGCTGTAGCGCTCGTGCAAATCCACAGCCGTTCTGGAGAGCCGCTCGGCCAGGGCCTGCGGACGGACCACCGTGGCATGAGTCCCCCAACTGAGCACCCAGCGCTCCGCTTCCTCGATGCTGTTCAGCCGCATCCGCAACCGAATCTGCCGGGATGGCAACTCCATCAACTCCTGGCTGGAGTGCCACCTCCGTCCGCGAATCAAATCCGCCGCCCAAGAATCAAAATCAATGACCACCTCGTAATCATCGCCTCCCTTGTACACGCTGAAACTCCCCTTCAGATACTCGTTGAGGTTGAATTTCTTGGGAACGGCAAAGTGCTCCTGCGTAACCTCGGGTGCGCGCAGGCGCGTCAACGCGAAGGTCCGCATGGCGTCACGCTTCACATCGAAGGCAAAAAGATACCAATGGTTGTCGACGCAGGCCACATGATACGGGCGCACTTGCCGCCAGTGCGCCTTGTCAGCCCCCAAATTCCGGTAGAGGAACCGCAATTCCCGCCGTTCCTTCAACCCCCGCGTAATGATCTGGAAGGTTTCCAGATCCGCGTCCTCCGGCGCAAACGGGCGGAAGGAAAGCACTTCGTCCAGGTTGCCCAGTGAGAATTGCACACTCCGATCCAACTGTCCCGTTAGTTTTCGAAAGGCCATCTCCAGAGGCCTCTCGAAGGGCGTGCCGCGGTACTGGGCGATGGCCTTGTGCGCGACTAGCAGCGCGAACACCTCCGCTTCGCTGATCGGCAATTGGGGAAAATGCTCAACGGGCCTGGTGTAATGGTAACCGTTGCGATGCCCGTCGAATTCGAGCGGCAGGTCCATGCGGTACTTCATGAAATCCAGATCCCGCTTTATGGTGCGAATGGAAACTTCAAACTCGCGGGCCAGCGTCGTGCAATTCGGGTATTCCTGGTTCTGGACCAGGTTGTGGAAGCGCATCATTCGCTCCCAGGGAGGGCGGACATAAATCTGGCTCTGGACTTTAGGCATACTTCCCCTTTTGGTGAATTTCTGCTCCCATTCTGCTGTTTGCCGCAGCGGATGTCGAACCCCATTCCAAACCTATGAATAAATCGTAAACGGGTGTGCCGGCGGATGTCATACCCCATCTGTTAGGTTGGTGCTCGTAAATTCGGAAAATCGGCATTCCAGCCAGTTAATAAGGGGGGCTGGAGGCTGATTCGGACGCGTCAAATTGGTCCGTGGAGAAAAAAGGCCGGTGGAGTGCGCCTTCGCCCACAAAGAAAGGAAACACATGGAAAACGCAGTAAAAACTCGGTTGCAGTCGGTTCAGCTCGGTGAACCTCAAAATTACAAAAACATCGCTATCGTGCCGGTCATCGCCCCGACGGACGGCACCTTCCAATATCGCACCCTCGGGGAAGCCCTCCCCACCTCGGCCCTCGCTATCACAGAATCCTGCGCCGCCGGTTCCGTCCCGGAGTTGATGGTTGTCAAATGCGGCTTCCTGCCCCATTCCAATTCTCCTCACTCCGCGAAGATTCTCGCCTTTCTAAATTGCGCAGGCGGATTGGCCTCTCGGCGTAATAATGACAACACGCCTGTCTTTGCCTGCGCGGCCCCAGTTTATCCGTGCAATATTCGCAAGTCTTCTCCATCATGTGCGAATGGCAAAACTTCAAAGAAACACGTTTTATGAAGATGGAAAAACGGAAGCCCAGTAGGGTTCTGAGGAGCCCGGCTTTTACGGGCTCCGTCCAGTGTCGCGGAATCGTCCGCGCACGCGACTATGGCAACCGGTTTGCGCAGATTGGATCTGGATATGCCATCGTCAACTTGGACGAATGAGACGGCCGATCATGTATCGGTCGGAATGCAGGTCTTCTGCGTGGAAGACCATCGCTCCCTCGTGGAAAGGTGCTGCCGATGTCTGCCATGAGTTCTTCCTTGGCACCAGGTGCGAGAGTCATCATCCGCGATGCGGAATGGCTGGTGCGGCGGGTTGACCGCACGTCCACTAAAGGGGAGGCACTTTCCGTCTTGGGCTTGTCCGAACTCGTCAAAGACAAGGAAGCGATTTTCCTCACCGAGATTGAGAATGGGGGTGGCGGGATTGAAGTAATGGATCCGGCCGAAACCCGCCTTGTCCCGGATACTTCTTCGTCATTTCGCGACTCCCTGCTCTATGTCGAGAGCCTGCTGCGTCAAACCCCTCCGACGGACGCTAAACTCTACTGCGGTCACGCCGGCGCGGTGGACTCCGTGCCGTATCAGCTCGATCCGGCCATCCAGGCATTGCGGCAACCGCGCCAGCGTATCTTACTGGCGGACGCGGTCGGTCTGGGCAAAACCATCGAGGCTGGCATTCTCCTGAGCGAACTCATCCGGCGCGGTCGCGGCAAACGCATCTTGGTCTGCACGGTGAAAAGCATGCTCACGCAGTTTCAGAAGGAGCTTTGGGCACGCTTCACCATCCCACTTGTCCGCCTGGATTCCGTGGGAATTCAGCGCATCCGCAACCGCATCCCCACAAACCACAATCCGTTTTACTACTTCGACAAGACGATCATCTCCATCGACACGCTCAAGCAGGACGCGGAATACCGCACCTACCTCGAACGCAGTTACTGGGACATCATCGTCATCGACGAAGCGCACAACGTCGCCGAGCGCGGCACGAACTCCATGCGCTCGAGGCTCGCCAAACTCCTGTCCTCCCGTTCCGACACGCTCATCATGCTTTCGGCCACCCCACACGACGGCAAACCAAAGTCCTTCGCCAGCCTGATGAACATGCTCAATCCCACAGCCATCGCGAACCCAGAAGATTACGGCCCTGAGGACATCAAGGGCTTGTTCATCCGGCGCTTCAAGAAGGACATCAAGGATCAGGTTGCAACGTCTTTTCAGGAGCGCGTCATCCGCATCGCCAAACCCCAGGCCACCTCCGCCGAGGAGAGAGTATTCGAATTATTCACCGGCATCCAGTTCGTGCGCTTGGACCAGCGGCGTACCGCTGGCGACCTTTTCAAGACAACGCTGGAGAAGGCTCTCTTTTCCAGCCCGTCCGCATGTCTCCAGACCATTCACAATCGCGTGAATCGTTTGCAGAAGGAGGATGTCGAAGGCTTTGCGGGGGACATCGCGGTCCTGGAATGTCTCGGCGCCGAACTCCGGAAGATCACCCCCGCCGACTTCGAGAAGTATCAGGAACTGCTTACCGTGATCCGTGATCCCAAGAGGGGCTTCGGGTGGACCGGGCGCGATCCCAAGGATCGCCTCGTCATTTTCACCGAACGAATCGAGACGCTGAATTTCCTCCACAAGAACTTGAAGCTCGACCTTAAGCTCGATGACGATCAAGTCGCCATCCTGCACGGGACGATGGACGACATCGAGCAACAGGGTGTCGTTGAACAATTCGGTAACGAGAGTTCGCCCGTTCGGCTGCTCATCGCCTCAGACGTTGCCTCCGAAGGCATCAACCTGCACTACCTGTCGCACCGGATGGTTCACTTCGACATCCCGTGGTCGCTGATGGTGTTCCAGCAGCGCAACGGCCGCATTGACCGCTATGGCCAGGAGCAGCAACCACAGATCGTCTATCTCGCCACCCAGAGCACGAACCCGAAGATCAAAGGCGATACCCGTATCCTCGAACTTCTGATCCAGAAGGATGAGCAGGCGGCAAAGAACGTCGGCGATCCGTCGGCGTTCATGGGCGTTTACGACATCGCGGAGGAGGAGAAACTGACCGCGCGCGCCATTGAGAACGGCCAGACGGTAGAGCAATTCGAGAAGAGCCTCCAAGCAAAGCCCGTGGACCTGCTGGCCCTGCTGATGGGGGATCAAGCCACGCCCACCGGCCAAACTGCGGTGTCCTCGAAGGCCGCCATGCCCAGCCTGTTCGCCAACGACTACCAGTTCTTCAAGGAAGCGATCGATTATATCCGCCGTGACCAGCCACTACAGGTCGAATTCGATGCCGACAAACAGTTCGTGACTCTCACCGCACCGAAGGAGTTGCAGCATCGCTTCCAATTCCTCCCACGCGAGGTCACGCCCGATGACGGCCAATTCGCCCTCACCACCGACCGCGACCTCATCAAAAAGGAAATCAAACGCTGCCGCAAGGAGGAGAACGCCTGGCCGGAGGTCACCTTGCTCTGGGAACAGCACCCAGTTCTGAACTGGGTGAACGACAAAGTCGTCGCCGCCTTTGGCCGACACGAAGCTCCGGTTCTCAGTCTTTCTGGCTGCCTCAAGCCCGACGAAGCCATCTTTATCGTCTCCGGCTTAATCCCCAATCTCAAAAGCCACCCACTGATTCACAGTTGGTTTGGCGTGCGGTACCATGGCGACAAATTCATCGAAACGCTCGAATTCGCCGATGTGCTCAAGCTCACTTCGTTGCACCAGAAGCGTTATCCCAATGAGAAAAAGGATCGCGACCTTGAAGATCTCAAAACACTCCTCCCTGCGGTGGTCGCCAAGGCCCGCGCACGCATGAGCCAGTGCCGCGCGGAATATGTCGCTCGCATCACACCACAGCTCAACGATCAATTCGAACGGCTCAAGGAACTTCGTGGTCGCCGTTTCGACCAGCTCGAACTCCGTTTTGCCAGCGCGGTGCAAATCAGCACCCGCCAGCTCAACAAGAAGGAACGCGAGCGCCGCGAGATCGAAAAGACTTTCAACGACTGGCAGACGTGGGTTGAGGAAACGATGAAAACCGAGGACAACGCCTATATCCGAGTTGTCGCCGTGCTGAGGGGGGAAAAGTAATGGCCATCAACCTCACCGGCATCAGCAACGAGAACGAGTTCTACACGCAGCACTACCTGAGTGCAATTCTGGAAAACGACCTCAAGGATTTGTTCGCCAAGTGGTCCGCTCAGGAGGAGCAATCCGGCGCTGCCGGCCAGCCTGCCACATGGCGCCCCCCTTACGCCAAGCTCGGCGCTTTGTCCAAGCTCTACTTCGTCCTCCGCAATCAATTGGAGAAGACCAACCAACCCGTTGCCATCCAACAAGCTCAGCACGAATTCTCTGCTTCGCTGCTCGACGCCCTCGGCTATGCCTTCGCGCCGACGTTGAAGCCCCTCGACGAAGGCGCTGTTCCCATCCTTGGTGAACTCAACAAGAAATCCGGCGCACCCGATCTCTGGATTCTTGAGACGATCAGTCCCGTCGATGAGGCCAGCGACCCGCTTGAACTCAATTTTCACGCGTGCCAATACCAAGCGGAAGGCTTCCCGCTCCTTGAGGAAAAGGATCGTTTGCTCGACGCGCCAATTTCCGAACTCATCACGACGCACATTTTCGCCCAGTCCGAACCGCCGCGCTGGCTGCTCGTGCTGAACTTCCACTCGCTCGTCCTCATCGACCGATCCAAGTGGAACGAGAAGCGTTTTCTCCGTTTTGACTTCGCCGAGATTTTCTCCCGCAAAGAAGCGTCCACGCTCAAGGCGATGGCCGCACTCCTGCATCGCGACAGCCTAAGCCCCGATGACGGGACGCCGCTGCTCGATACCCTGGACGAAAACTCACATAAGCACGCCTTTGAAGTTTCTGAAGATCTCAAATACTCCGTCCGGGAAGCGATTGAACTCCTTGGCAATGAAGCGGTCTGGTTCCTGCGCACGCAGCGCAAGAAAGGCGTTTTTGGTGAAACGGAAACCGCTGAAACTCTGAATCCTGAACAGCTTACACGCGAAAGCCTTCGCTACCTTTACCGGCTGCTCTTCGTGCTCTACATCGAGGCCCGGCCCGAATTAGGTTATGCGCCCATTCGGAAGAGCGAGCAATACGCCAAGGGCTACAGCCTCGAATCCTTGCGCGACCTCGAACTCGTTCCCCTTACTACCGACGAGTCCAGGAATGGCTACTTCATCCACGAATCGGTCCGCATTCTATTCACGCTGATCTTCGACGGTTTCAACACCAAGGCCGAAACGACCGAGTTGTATCACACCGGCGTGGACGCCTTCTCGCTCGTGCCGCTCAAGAGCCATCTTTTCGACAAAGCCCGCACGCCGCTGCTGGAAAAAGTCCGCTTCCGCAACAGCGTCCTGCAACAGGTCATCCAGCTCCTCTCCCTTTCCCGCCAGAAGAACGGCCAGCACCGCCGCGGACGCATCAGCTACGCGCAACTCGGCATCAACCAGCTTGGCGCGGTTTACGAGGGTTTGCTTTCCTACACGGGCTTCTTCGCCCAGACCGACCTCTACGAAGTCAAACGCCCTGACCAGGAATACAACGAACTCGAAGCTGCCTTCTTCGTCACCGGCGAAGACCTGCCCAAATACGAGGAAAAAGAAAAAGTCTTCAATCCCGACGGCACGCTCAAAAAATACGAGAAAGGCACGTTCATCTACCGGCTCGCCGGGCGCAGCCGTGAGAAATCCGCCTCGTACTACACACCCGAAGTCCTGACCAAATGCCTTATCAAATACGCCCTCAAGGAACTGCTCAAGGACAAGAAAGCCGACGACATCCTCCACCTCACTGTCTGCGAGATGGCTCTCGGCAGCGGTGCGTTCGCGAACGAAGCCGTCAATCAGCTCGCTGAAGCCTATCTCGACCGCAAGCAGCGCGAAACCGGCCGCATCATCCCGCATGACGAACATGGCCGGGAAAAGCAGAAGGTGAAGATGTTCATTGCCGATAACAACGTCTTCGGTGTGGACTTGAACCCGGTGGCAGTGGAACTGGCGGAAATCTCGCTTTGGCTGAACACCATTTACGATGGCGCTTTTGTGCCATGGTTCGGAATGCAACTTGTCGCCGGCAACTCTCTCATCGGCGCGCGGCGCCAGATCTTCCCCGCCAGCCGAGTTATCAAACAGGAGCGCGGCCAGCCTTCGTTCCTCGACCTCGTCCCTGACCGACGCCCTCTCAATGCTGAGAAGACTGAAGACAAGATCCAGTCCGGCGACATATTTCACTTCCTCCTGCCCGACTCCGGCATGGCCGACTACAACGACAAGGTGGTGAAACAACTAGCGCCCGCCGAAATGGAGCAATTCAAAAAGTGGCGGAAGAAATTCATCCAGCCTTTCGATGAGGGCGAAGTCACCACGCTTCTCCGCTATTCCCAAACAATTGAGAAACTCTGGCGCAAACACGTCGAACAACAGCAACGCATCCGCGAACGCACCAACGACATCGTGCCCGTCTTCGGCCAGGAAGCGACGATGAAGCCGACCGCATGGACCACCACGCAGGACAAGGACAAGATTCTCCAGCAGGAACTCCTCTCCGAAAACGTCCGCAACTCCAGCCCCTACCGCCGCCTCAAGCTCGTGATGGACTACTGGTGTGCCCTCTGGTTCTGGCCCATCGAAAAGGCCCACCTCCTTCCCACGCGCGACGAATTCCTCATGGACCTCTCCCTCATCATCGAGGGCGACGTTTACGAACCGCAGGCGCAGCAGGGCAGCCAGTTGATGATGTTCGCCGAGACCGCGCCCACAGAGGAGCAACTCAAACTCGTGGACGAATTTGGCTTTGTGGACGTAAGCCGCCTCTGCCGCGAAGTGCCTCGGCTGGAACTCGTGGCTAAACTGGCGGCACACTTTCGCTTCCACCACTGGGAACTGGAATTTGCCGACCTCTTTGCCACGCGCGGCGGCTTCGACCTCCTGGTTGGAAATCCGCCGTGGATTAAACTCGAATGGAACGAAGGCGGACTACTGGGCGATTATGAACCGCTGTTCCTGTTACGTAAACTCTCAGCCTCCGACGTGGCTAAGATTCGGCAGGAGACTATCGAGAAGCGCAGTCTGAAGAGCGAATATCTCGGTGAGTTTGTCGAAATGACCGCATCGCAGAATTTCCTTAACGCCAAACAAAACTACCCGCTGCTCGAAGGAACACAGTCGAATCTTTACAAGTGCTTCCTTCCTGCCGGTTGGACGCTTGCATCACCGGCAGGATGTCTGGGATTCGTTCATCCTGAAAGCGTTTTCGATGACTCAAGCAGTGAACGGTTACGAGTTCCAGTCTATCAACGTCTGCTTTACCACTTTCAATTTCAGAACGAGTTTACCCTCTTCGTCGGGACAAATGACCACGGTCGAATGCGGTTCAGTCTGAACGTTTACGGTCCGCCCAAGGCTTCCGTTTCATTCGTCACCATGTCGAACCTCTTTTGGCCATCAACAATTGGCGAATGCTTTTTGCATGATGGAAGTGGGGTCACAGATGGAATCAAGGATGTTTCTGATTCTTGGAACACCAAGGGCCATCAGAGTCGCATTATCACTGTCACGGATCAGCAGCTTGCACTGTTCGCTCGCCTGTATGATTCGCCACGCACAAAGCCGCTGATGGCCCGGCTGCCAGCCGTGTATTGCACGCCGCTAGTTGGAGTCCTTGAGAAGTTCGCCGCTCCGGCAGTTCGCTTAGAGAACTCCGGCCAACAATACCTCGCCACTGAAATGTGGCATGAAACATCTGCTCAGAAGGATTCTACGATTTCTCGAAAGACGTGTTTTCCGAAAGCTTCTGACGACTGGATTTGCTCTGGGCCGCACTTTTTCGTCAATCAGCCCTTTTACAAAACCCCACGTGAAGTTTGTGAAGCGAATATGCACTATGACTCGCTCATTCTGGAGGAATTGCCGGATTCCTATTTGCCGAGAACGAATTACACTCGCGGCCTCCAGCCCTTTGAGTATCGCGAACGAACGCCAGAGTTGCCGTGGAATTCTTCGCTCGCAATTACCGATTGCTTTAGGCTCTTCGCTCGCCGCCAGCTAAACCAAAATGGCGAAAGAACCCTCATCACGGCCATTGCACCAAAAGCAATTGCGCACATCCATCCAGTCCTCTCTATCACTTTTGAACACACTCAAGCTCTATTGAAGTTCCAAGCCCTGTGCAGTTCACTACCATTCGATTTTTTCCTCAAGACAACCGGGCGCGGTGACCTTTACGAAGCCACACTTTCCCAGCTTCCTTTCATCGACTTGCCCGTGTCATCCGTTGTTCGTGTCCTGACGTTGAACTGCCTCACTTCGCCCTACGCGGAGTTGTGGGCCGAAAGTTGGGCTGAGAGCTTTGTCCAGGAGCGTTGGGCCAAAACCAACCCGCGGTTGGACAACGGCTTTTTCGCCCGGCTGACGCCCCAGTGGCAACGCCAGTGCGCTCTGCGCACGGATTACGCCCGCCGTCAGGCTCTCGTGGAAATCGATGTCCTCGTCGCCCAGGGCCTCGGCCTCACGCTGGAGGAACTCTGCATCATCTACCGCATCCAGTTCCCCGTTCTGCGCCAGAACGAAAACGACACCTGGTATGACCGCCGCGGACGCATCGTCTTCACATGCAGCAAAGGCCTCCCCGGCGTCGGCTTCTCCCGCCCGGAGTGGAATGAAATCAAGGACATGAAATTCGGCATAGTCAAACGCAAAGTGACCGAAGATTTCTTGCCCGGCGGCCCCCGCGAGCGCACCATCGAATACGAGGCCCCTTTTGACCGCTGCGACCGCGAACAAGATTACGCCACCGTGTGGGCAGAATTTGAACGGAGATCAAGACTATGAGCGAAACTTCTCAGTCCCCTGAAACACGACGGACGCTCAATTCCGAGTTTTTGAACGAATGCGCGTCTTATCTAGGTGAGGTCCACGGGGCAGGTGGAATGTCGGGCATCGCCGGGAGGTATCAGGAAGCATTGCATATACCGTGGTTTCCCGAGTTTAAGCATGGGATGCCGGCCTACGACAGCCGATATTGGACATGGGATTTTTACGAAGCACGAGACGGCGATTACAATACGGACATAGCCATTCAAGCCGATGGCGTGGTGGTTTTTCGAGAGGGAGATGGTGACGGAGTTTCGCTTGAGATGACGCTGAAACATCCGTTCGAGATGGGCGAGCTTCTGGAACTCATCCAGCAGTTGACTCCGGACAATTGTGACCGGGCCAGCTTTCAAGAGGTTCCTTGGTCGAGCATCGTTCAGGATATTTTTGTTCTGGTTCCAAGCGACAAAGAGCAACGTCTGTTAAAATTCTCCTGGTCTGCGTGGGCGAATCAGAGACCGGAACTTCTTGCGCCCTTCAAAGTTTTTTACAAAGGTGAAGTGGATGGACTAAACGAGATGAAGTATTCGACCTGGCGGGAATGGTTTGATCGCAACGCACCAGCAGAAGCGTTGGTCTTCGCGGGGGAACTCAAAGAAGACGATTTGCTGTTCAGCCCCTGCAATGGCTTCCGTGGGGCAAGAATAGCTCTCAAGGGCTACAATGCCTGCCAGGATAGCGAGCCGCAGTTGGTTATCAGGTTGAAACAGCAGCAGTCACGTATGTATTTCGTGGATTTCTTGCAGCACACGAAGGAGGGGGCGGCCCTGTTCAACGCCTTGTACAAGGATCTTGAAAATCTGCCGCAGTTGTTGAGCCAGGCAAAGGTTAGATACCCCACAACTAGATTGGTCCAAATCCGGTTGGGAGTCGAATTGAGAGTGGCTCGGCACGCTTACGACGAAAAAGTAAGGTCTCTTATGCAGGTGAGGGAACCTGCCGACCAACTCCAGGACCGTTATCGGAAGCGCGCGAAATACGTGGCATTATTGCATACCGACTATTTAGCCGAACTCGAAGAGCAGCAACATCCACTGCCGTTTATGATCGAATGGCCCCTGCGCCGATATAAACGAGCCGAAGACCCTCTCCTTAAACTCAAATACGGGCAGCAGTTGCTGAATATTATCGTCAAGCTGCCTCTTTTCCTGGTTTTGGAGGAACTGCGCGCGAATCCAACGCCCCTACCGCAGGTTGAGCCAATTGAGAGCGAGTTGTTCGGCAAGCCCACTTCAGACGGCGCGCTGTTGAAATGTTTGGAAGATGCGCAAAGGGTGGTTTCCGAAATGCGCCTTCCTCTCCCATTGTTCGACCCCCTACTTCGCCGCTTCAAAATGGAAGGAGTCGAGCCGGTTAAGAGAATTATCACCGCCCGTAACCGGTATCATCACGCTCCATACGATGAGGAGGGCATGCGAGCGGCGCTGGATGCTGAGTTGCCGTCGGTGATCAGGCTGTTTCGTGAAACCCTGGAGGGCATGATCTTCATCATCCCCGAGAGCCTCAAAAGCTCGAAGGGAGAACTTGTGGTAGTGGCTCGTCCCTTAATGGGGCATGAAACGGACTTCCCGCGCCAGGAAATCACGACTTCGGCGCCGTTCAGCGCCTTTCCCGACGGTCATGTTGTAGTCGTGAGTCCACAGCGTGACCGCGCTCTGCCGCTCCCGCAGTTCTTTAAAATCCAGCCGATCAGGACGATCTCAATTGATGTGGGTGTGTTCGACCGCATGGTCAAAGGCCACCCCGAATACGTCTTTATCCGCGGTTTGGGAGAGGAGGCGCTGTGAGGGCGTTGTTTCATGGAAGCATCGCCCCAAAGAATTTATGGCACACGAATTACTAATCGAAAGAGGAAAAGCCTCAATGATGTTTGTCGGCGAGGATCCCTGGCATCATCTGGGCACTAAGCTCGCGAGCGCTCCGAAGACAGCAGAGGAAGCAATCAAAGCCGCAAACCTCGATTGGCTGGTAGGTCTAAAACCGGTTTATGTCTGGGAGGGGGAACACTTTTACAAAATCCAGGATCGCAAAGCCGTGGTGCGACTCGACAAATGGGGCACTGAAGAATGCCACCCATTCGGAGTGGTGGGGAACGATTATCGAGCATTGCAAAACCGGGAGGCCTTTAGCTTTTTTGACCCAATTGTCGAGACGGGCCAGGTCAGCTATCACACCGCAGGTGCGTTGGGACGGGGAGAAAGGGTATGGGTGCTCGCCAAAGTGGAGACCCCGATGCTTATCGGGGGCTCTGACAAGGTTGAAAAATACTTATTGCTGTCAAATGGGCATGATGGCCGAACCTCTGTTCAGGTGCGCTTTACCCCGATCCGAGTCGTTTGTCACAACACGCTGTCCGCCGCCTTGGCCAGCGGCACAGATTTGATGAAGAGCTATCACACCAGTCGGATGCACAAAAATTTGCGAAGTGCCCAAGAGGCCGTGAAATCGGTGCTCGACCACTACAAAAAGCTCGAAGACCAGTTTGAAGTCTTTGCACGCAAGCCAATGGACTCAGAGAAAACTGGCCAATACGTGAATTCGGTGTTTCCTGATCCTAAACGCAAATCCGGCCAATCCGAGCGCGCTTACAATTCGGCGGTTGAGCGCAACCAGTGGCACCGGGACGAGGGCCAGCGTCTGTTTACGCATGGCCGAGGCAATCAAGAAGCAAGGATCAAAGGCACGCTCTGGGCGGCCTACAACGGCATCACTGAATTGGTCGACCACCACTGGGGTTACGAGAGCCGCGCACAACGCCTTTCGTGGCTTTGGTTCGGCGAGGAGGAACGAATCAAACTCCGCGCCTTTGAGGAAGCGGCGAGACTGGCCAAGAACTGATCACAGCCATGCCCGGCAACATCCGAAATCCCATCACCGACATCGAGTTGATCCGCGATAACTTGCGCGATCGGTACGGCTCGGGTTTTCCCATCCTGAAGGAACTCCTTCAAAACGGAGATGATGCCGGGGCGAGCCGAGTTGATCTAGGGTGGCACCCAGGTTTTCCAGATTCGCGGCATCAATTGCTGCGGACGCCCGGACTTTTCGTCTGCAACAATGCAGTTTTCCGCAAAGAGGACGCCGCGCGATTGCGCGAGTTCGGGGTGGGTGCTAAGCGGGGAGATGAAACGGCCATTGGCAAGTTTGGTTTGGGTTTGAAAAGCGTGTTTCATCTCTGTGAGGCTTTCTTTTTCGTGGGGCCCACCCCGTCTGATCACCATGCTAAGGCGGTGAAGTTTGCGGATGTGTATAATCCATGGTCCGACGGCAGCGAGGAGGCAATGAACGCGGACTGGGATGTTTTTGAGGAAGAGGAACAGGCCAGGATCAAGAATGCGTTGGCTCCTTTGGTTCCGGGCAATGCATGGTTTTACCTGTGGATTCCACTCCGCTGTAGAGGCCATTCCGAATCGCCCATCATGGAAGAATATCCCGGCGATGATGCCGGTGACCTAGAATGGCTTTTTTTGAACAAGACTTGGAGGGAATTGGGCCTTTTGATGCCGATGCTCAGCAGCGTACGTCAACTCGCTGGCTGGAAGGTCATCGGAAACGAATTGAAGGAGCAGTGGCACATCGAGGTTCCGGCGGGCTGCTCTCAACGCCGCTTTCCTCATAACCCGCTGGATGGAACAGAGGATTTATCCGGGACCGTTCAAACCCGTGGTTCCGCAGGATTAATTACCACTTCCTATCATGGCAAAGAACGGGAGCAATGGACTTCTGAACTGGAAAAGCTTCATCAGTCGTCCAAATGGCCAAAGTACACGGAAAAGGAAAACCGGAAGCCGGTTTCCAAGCGGCACAAAGGCCGCCCCCACGGAGCGGTTCTGTTCAACCGTGCTGCCGTCGCTGGCCCGGGCACCCTACGAGTCCGCTGGTCTGTATTCCTGCCGGTTGGGGACGAGGTCTGGTGCCAGGAATCCCTGAATTCCAAATTCGACATCGACATCTTCCTTCATGGATATTTCTTCATCGACGCCGGCAGAAAGCATGTGGAGGGAGTCGAAGGCGCCGCGACCGCAAACGGACCGACGAACGAAAAGGATCTGAGGATGCGTTGGAATAAGGGCGTTGCAGAACAATGCACCCTGGCCTTGTTTCTGGAGGCATTGGCGGACTTTTGCCAAAAGGATCACTTGGCATACGATCAGCAGAGGGAGTTGGTCAGTGCGATTTATCGAAGCAAACTCTTCAACCAGTTCAAGGGACCGATTTGTGCGAAATATCAATGGGTTTCGCGCCTGACCCAAGCCGGTCCTGCGTGGCAACTGGAAGAACCAACCAGCCCTCTTTACGAAATTCCGACATGTGAAACCAGCCTCCTACGTTCAGTTTTCGAAGGATTCGATGGCCTAACCCAACGATGCCTGTTCGTTTTTCAGGAGGAGCCACGGCTGCGCGGTTCGGAACAGTGCGCGTGGACGAGCGAAATAGCTGCGGATTGGCTGACGGCCATCAGGAAGGAGTGCCTTGACGATTCGAAAGCCAGGGAATACATCAAAACACTCTGCAATGTTACCCTGGGCCAAATTCAGTTTTCCTGGAATGACGCATTACGAATTCTGCGGCACCTCAGCTCGATCTTGCTGTCGGCGACGAACCCTTTGGACTTGGCCTGGCTTCCGTCATTCATCCTTACGAAAGCCGAGCCGCTGCCGGCGGATTGGGAGAAACAGATTGAGGACTTAAGTCTGTTTTGTTTCCGTAAGATCGCGCAGCCTGATTACAGATTCGCCAGTTGGAAATCGCTCCAGCCTTTGCATGGAAACGGCCTGCTTTTCCTGGATGCTACGGGCACAGAACTAGCCAAATCCCTCGGCGAGGCGATCGGCACCCCGGAAATCGGCTTTCTCCATTGGGCCGGTGGAGCTAATCTTCAAAGCAACCTACGGTTCGGAGTTTGTGGCGTCGCCACATGCTGGCGAGCAGTTTTGGCCGCATCAACGCTTGGCGGTGCTGAGTCCCGCAAAGGACTATTTTCCAAATTGCTACATTCCGAGTTTGCCTTCATCAGCCCGGAGCTGAAGAAAGCCATGCGTTACCTCCTTCATGCATCGCAGCCCGAAATCGAAAACCAGCACTCTTTATTCATCTGCACCCTCAAGTCAGAAGCAAAGGGGTGGCAGGATTTAATCGAAGCTCTCCTCAAACACCGAAAGGAGTCATGGAGGTTAGTGAGTTCGGATTTTGATCTGAACCAAAGCGAGATGGAATGGCTCGAATTGAAGCGAGCAGACCGCGAGCCGGCTCTTGCTCTGAGCCGCGAAACTGACCTGACAGAGCTGAATCTAGAAACTCTTACGGAGGAAGTCTTGGGATTCCTGCTTCGAGAGCTGCCCGAGGATCTTGCCCGCGCTTTGCCGATCCATCGCCACACGACGGGGAAATTGTACGAAGTGGATGGTGCCACTTTTCTGGAGACGGACTTCAAGCCGGAAGGTGAACTGCAGGATGTGTGGCGGCAGTTGCTTCAATCGGCAAAAGTGGTCAGGCGATTGACTGGGGTTGAATTGGCGCGGCAGACGGAACTAATGCCTGAACTGGACTGGAACTCGGTGATTCAGCTCGCATTGCGCCAGCCGACCCCCCACACGTTCTGCAAGCCGATTCTGACCGCACTGAAGATGCTTGGCACGCCACGACAACCCGTCGGCCAAAAATTGAAGCTGGTCCAATGGTTGCAGATCTCTGGTGAAGCCCTTGCCGCGCCAAATCAGATTGTGGCCATCGATGGCGCAGATAAAGAGATCGAGCAACTGTTCAAAAGCAATCCAGGCACATGCATATCTGTGAGAGTGTTGCCGGACGAAATAACCGGACATGCCGGCTATTCGGCGCTACGGCAACAGCTTCCACGGCGCCAAGAGGCGCTCGAAATGCTGGCGAAAGAATTGAGATTGAGGCCCGAACTCCGATTGGGGTTTCCAGCCCTGTCCTCGCCGACAGAGTTGGAGGACTTTCTTGCGGTCTTCCAAAGCTGTCCCGCTGAGTTCATGCCTGCGGGGGAACTGCTGCAGGCAGTTTGTGTCCGCCCCAGTGCAAAAAATGACGAAAAGACGGGGTTGGATCCAGAAGCATTACAGTCCTGCTTGAAGACCCTCATCCCTGTGCTGATTGGGACGCTACCTCCCGCAAACTACGTCTCGGTTTCTGGGTACATCAAGCAGCATCACCAAGCATCGCCGCAACCGCAGCGAAGCACGGCTATTCGCGTCTATAATCGTTATCTGGGGGCAGCGGCCTCTTCACCAAAATTCTCAGAGGAGATTCTCCCCAATCTTGAGCTTCTGAACCAACTGAAACAGTGGCGTCCAGCGGGCCAGCTTGTCGCTCCAACCTTAGGAGTTGCGAAAGTGGAACAAGTGGACGAGGAACAGGCCGCGATCCTCTTCCAGGCACCCTCGACAAATACCTCGGCAGGAGGGAAAGATTCAGACGAAATGGTCCCCGAGGCCCCCTGGGGTGCGGTGGATCTGGATGGTTCGGCTAAAAGAATCAGAAGCTACTTCGAGCGATTCGAAGACCTGGTGCCGCGCGAACTTATCGGAGCTTTGATCGCTCTGTTTGGCGACGAGCCGCACTTGCTCCCTTGGGCCACGCAGTTGTTGGGGGCTTTCAATATCGAGCTGGTTCGCGACGAGCTGATTCCGCGCGTACTTGTGGTCAATGGGCGCGAGGTGAGGTCTGCCGTTCCCAGCGTGCGTTTTGTTTGTGATATCCTCAGGGGGGAATTCGTCGAACTCCCGTCCCTGACCGGGAAAACTATTTCTGTCCGAGTAGCCACGGAGTTTGAATCGTTCTTATTCGGTGAAGGAATGCGACCGTTGCAGTCAATCCGAACCCCAAGTTGGACTCTTGGCCCCTGCCATCGCTTAGTCTTGGTCGAAGCCCAAGATGCGGTAAAACTGCCCGCTAATGAAATTGGGGCACTGCTGAAACAGACCGTCTATTACATTCTGCGGACTGTCTATTGTAATCGTTCGGCGGACATCGAGGAACTCTGGCAGAAGCTTCAACGAAGCGAACAGGTTGATATCCGCATCGCGCAACGACTCGTGCTCAATGCGGGGGATTTTTATTTGGCGCAGTTGGGTTATACGAATCATCCGGCGCTTCGGGAAAATCTCAAATTGTGGCGGGAAGCCAAAGAGCTGGAAGCCCAAACAGATGAGGCGGGCAGGCCGGACAGCCAAGTATCCCAAATGGCACAACAAACTCGGGAGAAGGCACGAAGACAGCTCAAGGAGATGCTGGAGAATGCCCCCGATGTTCAGCGAATCCTTTTGGATGCGGTGCGGCGAAAGATGCGGGCATTCCAGTATGATCAAGAGTCCATCCCCTTTGAAATATTCCAAAATGCTGACGATGCATACGTGGAATTGGAAAGGATGGGGATACCGCTCCGAGCGGACGACCTTGGGCGTGCGCCTGTTTTCATGATCAAAATCGGCCAGGATAAACTTACGTTCGCTCATTGGGGACGAGCAATTAACCAGTATCGGTATGGAAACTTCGAGGCTGGACCGGATTTGGGTTTCAACAGGGATTTGCAGAAAATGCTTACGCTGTCGTCTTCCGACAAGGAAGAGGCAAGCATCGGAGCGCAGAATGGTGGTACGAGCGGCAGTAAGGTCACCGGCAAGTTCGGCCTCGGCTTCAAGAGCGTTTTTCTGGCCTCTGCCATACCAAGGGTGGTGAGTGCCCGGTTAGCCTTTGAGGTCGTGGCTGGCTTCTATCCGAAGCGCCTAGAGGGAGATACTCTGACTTCCCTGAAAAGTTCTCTGGAACTGTTCCGCCCGGAGCAGGTTGGGCAGGGATCCTGCTTCGAATTGGCTCTGGATTCCGAACTTGGAATGAAGCCCGAAGTGATCATCCAGAGCTTCGATGCGCTCGCTGAAATCCAGCTTATATTCTCCCGCAGAATCAAGTCCTACTCGCTGATCGACATTGCGGGCCGCCACCACCCAATAACGTGGACTGAAACGCCCGTCTCCGGAGCAAAAGACTGCTTCTTTGGCCGGCTGCGAAGTTTCGAAAGCGCTGATGGAGCACTTGTGGTTAGAGTGCCGGATTCGCCGGAGTTTTGTGTCCTGTTCACTCTCGATGACCGTGGTTTCAAGGCTTTGTCTCCTTCGACGCCCTCGATTTGGGTTACGGCGCCGACCCGCGAAAGGCTAAAATGCGGGTTCGCTTTAAACGGACCTTTTGAGCCGGATGTTGGAAGGCTCCAACTAGCCCGTGATTCGGAAAAGAACCGATCACTTGCCCATAAAGTTGGTGCAGCGCTGGGCGCGGCATTGTGCGAAATGGCGGATTATGCCGAGATGGACTGGAAAGGCGTCGCTGGGGAAATCGGATTGGCTGATAGCACGGACGAGAGACGGTTCTGGATTTCACTTTGGGATCTAATGATGTTGGCCACTCCCCTAGTTGAAACTAATTCGGCTCAATCGGCGGCGGCAGAGACGCTACGGGCATGCATTTGGGGAGAAAAAGGGGGTGGTTACCTGCACCTGATTAAAAATAAGAAAGTCGTGCCCACGGGTTTGGGCGAACCGCACAATACGCTGACGTGTTTAAATGACATCCAATTCGAGATAAGCGGCGCTTTGGACGATTCTACAGAGCTTTTCAGCGCTGTGTCCGTTTGGCCCGGGTCCACTCGCCAGATGAAGTCGGGCTCGGCAGTTTCGAGTAAACGCGTCATTTGGCCCTTGACCAAGTTTGCACCTGCCAGTGCTCTTCCGGAAACTGAAGAAGTGACCCTGTGGAACGCGATTGATTTGGAGTTGCAACCGTCCCGGCAAGCTACCCCGAAAATTGCCGAACGACTTGGCAAGATTGTTGACAAGAAGCTGATTAGATCCTTCGAGGAAGAAAAACTGGGAGGTGTTCGGGAGTTGAGCGAGTTAAGAATCGCCCTCTCCAATGTCGAGTTCCTGGCGGCGGACGGTCATTATCATCCAGCCAGACAACTTGCGTGCAAGCGATCCTTGAGAGAACATATCTCCGACGACGAACAACTTCGAGCGCTTTTTGCTCCAGCGCATCGCCGTTTGTCGTCTTCTTACGGTCTCGTTGGGATTTCGTTCTTTGCCATTGCCCGCGGCGAACTGCGGGCGAGCGTGGAGGACTTGGCCGGGTGGGCCGAACTAGCCGAAGGAGAACGCCTGCAGGCAGTATTGGCATACTTGGAAAAGGGAGAATTACGGTTCAAACTGATGGAGAAATTGGGGGCAGCGTGGTTGAACCGGGTAAAACAGACGCCGGAATTTCAGGAACTTCCTGGCAATTCCAAGGCTGTGGTATCATGGCTGGGAGACAGCCCTACGGTGACTGGCAAACAAGTCACCCCATCTCCCCCTCCTGTTCCAGAAAAGGTTCTCGATAGAATTTATGATTGGTGGTCCCGAGAGCGGGATCGCTGGACGACCGTTTATGAACAACGCGTTTATCCAAACGGCCAAACTCCTTCATTTGGGCCGGAGGATGGGCTGAAGATCATCGAGGAAAGCGGGGTGCGACGGAACTGGCTCATTTTGCTGATGTTGGGGAGCATGCATACTATCGGCTATTCCTCCACTCGGTTTTGGGATGGCCAGAACCGCAATTTCCTCGAACTTTTTGTCCGAAAGAACTGGTTGGATCGACTTGCCTCGGTGGAGAACGACAACTGCATTCAAATTTTGGATGAGTATCTCGCAGATCCGGTGGAACGGCCAAAATACTTCGAATGGATGAAGCAGTTCGTGAGCTTCTATCAGAGCGGAAAATGGTTACAGCAATATGTCTGGGCTTTCCAGGAAGCGGACAAGGCAACCAGCCCGAGGTCAATCTGGAGCATATTGAACTCTCGCGCCAACCCCGAACTAACAGGAAGCGGTTTGGATACGCCGCCACTGGATCGAGCGCTTGGGTTGGGGGGGTGCTTTGTGATACGAGAGTTAAAGCGTGCGGGCTTTTTGACGAATCCTCACCTCGACAAGCACTGCTACACGCCGAAGGCTCGAATCCGTGCGCTCATGGGCTCATGTGGCTGCACATTCACGGAGGCTGTGGCTGACGCTTCGTGGTCAGCCTCAATCCATGACTTCCTGGTTAGTAAACTGGGTGCTGAGCGGGCAAGGTTTTTGGGAGCCTACGATTTGCCCTTTGAGATCTTGGCCAACAATGATGGAGCGCGGGCCGACTTGTTTGGCCAAAGATTTGAGCTTCCTACGGATGAACCCTGAAATGTCAAAATGAACCAATACGCTCCAGGACAGCCCATAATTCACGTTCGATTCGGACCGGGACGTGTGGAGTTCGACAAAGGCCTGACGATCCTCGCGCGCTTTGCACACGGCATCGAAGAGTGTGACAAGCGAGAATTGACCACGACACGGTCGGCGCGCCAAACATTGGAGCAGGGGAACACCGACGAAGCAACCGAAGTCGTGCTGCGTCTCCAAGCGGAAGCGATCAGATCTGTAAACGACGCTTGGGGAGTGTTCTCCCCTTCGCGGATTGATTTGTTGCCACATCAACTTTGGGTGTGTCGGAAGGTTCTGTCGAGTTGGCCTACACGATGGCTGATTGCTGATGATGTCGGTCTCGGGAAAACTATTGAGGCAGGGATTATTCTCTGGCCGCTGCTGGCTCGCGGTACCGTTAAGAGGTTATTGGTGCTTTGCCCCGCCTCACTTGTGGAGCAATGGCAGGAACGCCTGCGGAAAATGTTCGATATCCGCATGGCCATCTACACGGCCGACGCGGATACGAAACGAACAGATTTCTGGGGCACTCACAATCTTGTGGTCGCCTCCATTCATACTTTACGCGATGACAATAATGGGCGGCACGAACGGTTGCTGGAGGCGCCCAGCTGGGACATGCTGATCGTTGACGAAGCCCATCATCTCAACCACGACGAGCAAAGCGGGATGACGCTTTCCTACGAGTTGGCCAGGAAGTTGTCGGAAGCATCTAAAGTCACCTCCGTTCTTTTCTTCACGGGAACTCCCCACCGAGGCAAGAACTTCGGTTTCCTGGCACTAATCCAGCTTTTGCGACCTGAGTTATTCAATCCGCGCCAATCTCCCCGCGAACAATATCGCCACTTGCCAGAGGTGATGATCCGGAACAACAAGTCATGCGCCACTGACCTGCAAGGCAATCGCCTGTTCCAGGAGCATGTCGTGCATACCGAAACCTACTCGTATAACAAAGACGAGCGGGAGTTCTATTCGATGCTGACCGATTTCATTGCTTCGGGCAAAGCTTACGCCTCCACTTTGTCATCCTCTGACCAACGCGCAGTCATCTTGGTGCTCATCGCGATGCAAAAGCTTGCCTCCAGTTCGATTGCCGCTATTCGGCGGGCACTGGAGGGACGGGTCAAGCGCCTCGAGGAAAGCCGGCAGGCTTATCAACGGGTGGTCGATAAGGAAGTCCGAGAAACCATGTCCCAGCTTTCGGAGGCGAACGAGGAGCAGGATTTCGATGCGGCGAATGCAAAGCTGGAAGATTTTGTAAAAGTCCGACTTCAGCTGATGAAAAACGAACACTCTAAAATCAAGGAGTTGCTCGCCGCGTCGGATCGGGTTACCACCGAAACCAAGATCGAGCGCGTCGTTGAAATTGTTTCCCGTCTGCCTGCGGGTGAGGCGGTGCTATTCTTCACTGAATACAAGGCCACTCAAGCAGCGTTACTATCCAGGATTGTTGAGAAATTTGGGGATGGTTGCGCGACGTTCATCAACGGAGACGAACGCCTTGACGGAGTTCTGTACCCCGATGGCACCACGAAGACCCTGCGAATTACGCGCGAAGCCGCAGCAGAGTCTTTTAATGCTGGGAAAGCCAGATTCTTGATTTCTACTGAGGCTGGAGGCGAAGGCATCGATCTGCAGGAGAGCTGCAATCGCCTAATTCATGTGGACCTTCCGTGGAATCCCATGCGACTTCACCAAAGGGTCGGGCGTTTGAATCGGTATGGGCAGAAGAAACGGGTCGAGGTGACGCTGTTGCACAATCCCGAAACAGTCGAGTCACTTATTTGGGAAAAGCTGAATGCTAAGATTGGGCAAATTATGTCTGCCTTCGGTGCGGTGATGGAAACTCCGGAAGACTTACTCCAACTCGTTCTAGGCATGACCTCGGGGTCCATGTTTGACGAAGTATTTTTCGAAGCGCCCCATGTTCAAAACGAAAGTCTATCGAACTGGTTTGACCAAAAGACGGCCAGATTTGGGGGCCAGGATGCCGTTGAGATTGTCAGGGAATTGGTCGGAAATGCGCAGAAGTTTGATTTTCAACAGGCGTCACCTCTGATACCCCGCGTTGATTTACCCGCGCTTAAGCCGTTTTTCCTTGGCTGCTTGGTTCGGCACAGAAAACAGGTCAAAGACGACTCTATTGGCCTTTCCTTTAAGACGCCTGATCCGTGGGCGAAACAAGTGGGAGTTTTACCCGCCTACAGCGGACTTGTCTTCGACCGGAAAAGGGTCTCCAAAGCCAACTCCTCCAGCCTGCTTGGCGTCGGACATAAAGTCATGGATACCGCTTTGACCGAAGCCCTGGAAGTTCCTGCCGTCGCAGCTTTGATCTCATCATCCATCCTGGATGGTGCAATCTTCATCGCAAGAGTTGAGGACCGTCTCACGGGCCAGGCTGGGCAAGTGAAGCGTGTAATAATTGGAGCCGAATATCAAAGGATAGGAAGTCGGCAACCCTTGCTGCTCCGGGATTGGGAATTACTGGAGAGGCTAAATGCAATTTTGTCGGAACCTGCATTCAACAAAGGCAAAGCCGCGACTTTAAGCCCTTCTGAACGAGAGCAGCTTTTAGGCACTTCGCAACACGCCCTGCAATTCCTGGAAAGCAGCATCCCATCGCTTCAACTCCTGTTCAAAATGCCCCAAATCGAGCTGCTGGGGATGGTTGCAGGCACAGAGGCAAAACCTTGACACCTGAAATGGCCTCCATTCAAACCCACAATCACGGTAAAGAGAGTTGGCTGGCTCCGCTCCAGTTTCTTCAGCTTGGTTCGGTCTTAAAAATCTCACAACTTTCTCATCAATGATCCCGTCAATCCTCACAAGCCAGATTCGCCGAGGAGTTGAAGACTTCCTCCAGACGACGTTTCCGCCGTCGAATCGGTTCTTTCACGGAATGCTCGACCGGCTCATCGCGAAGGAGGGTGGGTTATTTCGCGGGCCGTATCTATCCGTGAAGCTGCCCTTCCGCCAAGGCGCTGTTGGACCGAACTATTTTCCGGAACTGCCGTTCGAGTTTCCACCTTACCTGCATCAGGAGCAGGCGTTCGACCGTTTGAGCGGCGGCCAGGCGAAGTCGACGGTCATCTCCACGGGCACTGGTTCGGGCAAGACGGAGTGCTTTCTTTATCCAATTCTCGATTACTGCCGGCAGCATCAAGGCGAGCGCGGCATCAAAGCCATCCTGATTTACCCGATGAATGCGCTGGCCACGGATCAGGCCAAGCGCATCGCAAAAACCATCTGGAAAAACGACAAGCTGAAGGACCATGTCACGGCCGGTCTTTTCATTGGTGGAGATGAAGAAGCGCCAACGATGGCGATGACCGCTGAGCAGGTCATCACAAACCGCGAGACGATGCGGTTGATGCCGCCGGACATTCTGCTCACGAACTACAAGATGCTGGATTACCTGATGATCCGGCCCAAGGATTTCCCTATCTGGAAGCAGAACGAACCGGAAACGCTGCGATTCCTGGTGGTGGACGAATTGCACACGTTCGATGGCGCACAGGGAACGGACCTAGCGTGCCTCATTCGTCGCCTGAAGGAACGCCTTCGCACACCCAAAGAGCGGCTGGTTTGTGTGGGCACATCCGCCACGCTCGGCGCACAGGAAGATGCCGGTGAGTTATGCCAGTATGCAGCGAAGGTTTTCGGTGAGGACTTCGACGATCAATCTGTCATCACGGAATCACTGGTGACGCCCGCAGAGTTCTTTGGCGAAACCAGTGCCGTTCATTCAGGTGCGCCCAGCCCAGATAATGCTGACGCCTTGAACCCAGACACTTTCGGCGACGACCGCGCCTACATCGCCGCCCAAGTCGGGTTGTGGTTCGGTCACAAAGTTGCAGACTACGACGCGCCACAGTGGAAGCTGACGTTGGCGAACGATTTGATTGAGCACGATTTCCTGCGCCATCTTCTGCGCATCCTGAGGAAGCCCGTCACCGCTCAGAGCGAAGTGCTGAACGAACTGGGCAAGGTGCTGCCGGGATTTGCGACCGCTTCGGCTGGCTATCAGCAAAACGTGCTGAACAGCTTCCTCGCATTGATCTCCTGCGCGCGGCGGAAGAAGGAGAGCAAGTTGCTTCCATTTCTCCAGGTGCGTAGCCAGCTCTGGTTTCGCGAACTCCGTCGTCTGGTCGCAGACGTGAAGCCTGAACCAACGCTGGCCTTCTCCGACGACTTGAAGGAAGAGGAATTCAAGCGGCATCTGGCGGTGATTCATTGCCGGGAATGCGGCGCAATTGGCTGGGGCAGCTACAAGCGCAAGCAGGACGCTAACTTGGTCCCCGACTTGCAAGACTTCTACGCGCGATTCTTCTCGGACGACCCAACAGTGCATTTCATCTTCCCACTGGAAGACAGAATCCTTTGGGAAGGTGAGCAGCAGGAATTCACGTCGCTGATTTGCGGCCACTGCCTGCATTTGAGCGACGGTGACCAAGCGCCAGCCTGCCCGGCTTGCGGTTCGAGTGACCGCCTGATTCCGGTGCTGGTAAGCAATCCACGCATCAAGAAGGGCGACGCCACGTATGGCTCGCACGACTGCCCATATTGCCGCAGTTCCAACAGCCTGACGATTCTTGGTTCACGGGCAGCCAGCATGACCAGCGTCGTCATCAGCCAACTCTACTCGTCCAAGTTCAACGACGACAAAAAGCTGCTGACGTTCTCTGATTCGGTGCAGGACGCCTCGCATCGCGCCAGTTTTTTTGCGGCCCGCACCTTCCGGTTCAATTTCCGCAGCGCGCTTCAACAATTCATCGTTGCGCAGACTGCACCCCTGGAGTTGTCAGAGGCCAGCGACCAATTCATCAAGTTCTGGCGGAGCAAATGGGATGAGCCGAAGTTCATCACTTCGTTCCTGCCGCCCGACCTCGCGTGGTTCGAGGACTACGAATTCCTGAAGGAGAACGGCGAGCTGCCCGAGGAGTCCAAACTGTCCGAAGATCTCGGCCGACGGATCAGTTGGGAAATCACCAGCGAGTATGGTTTTAACAGCCGCATCGGACGCACGCTGGAGAAAACGGGATGCTCAATCGCTTTCGTGAAACGCGAACGCCTGAAGCAGGCTGTCGCCAAGTCTCTCGAAATTCTGCGCAACGAGATTGGCGGCCTGAATGGTCTTGAGGAAGCGAAGTTACTGCAATTGCTCACCGGAATGCTTGTTCAATTAAAGGGCAAAGGCGGCATCGAGCACCCAGCGCTGGCCGGCTACGTGAAGAACTTGGGAAACGTGTTCGCGCTTCGCTGGGTGCATTTCATGCCCAAATTCGGTACCAGTAGTCGTGCGCCAGCCTTCCTGACCAAGAAGCGTGGAACGCGCTTTGATCCGTTGCTTGCTCTCGGCACGACCAAGACCTGGTATCAACAGTGGCTGGAAAAAAACTTGGGCCTGCTGAATCCGGCCATTGCCCAATTTGCCGAACCTCTGTTCGACAAGCTGCTGCTCGCGTTGGTGGAGGCTGGTGTGCTCGTCCGGCATGACATCGAAGGCCAGCCAGTGTGGGCCATCAACCCGAATGCCATGCACATCAGTGCATCGCCCCGCCAGCATCGTTGCATCAAGTGCGGCCACAACACTTCGGGAGCAACGGAGGAATCGGATTCATGGGTGGGCATGCCTTGCTTGCGGTTCAACTGTGGCGGGAGCTACGCTGAAGAGCCGGCGCGCGAGGATTACTACGGCAAACTTTATTCAACCGGCGACGTGGAGCGCCTTTTCGCGGAGGAGCATACCGGTTTGCTGGATCGAAAGAAACGCGACGACATTGAGCGGCGATTCAAACGAGCCGCCAAAGACCGGCAACCCGGCGATCCCAATCTACTGTCATGCACGCCAACGCTGGAAATGGGCATTGATATTGGGGACTTGTCCTCGTTGATCCTTTGTTCCGTGCCGCCCGCCCAGGCCAATTATCTCCAACGCGTGGGCCGCGCAGGCCGCAAGGACGGCAATTCGCTCGCAGTGACGCTGGCCAACGGACAGCCACACGATTTGTATTTTTACGCAAGGCCCGAAGAGATGCTCGCTGGCCGGGTTGAACCACCGGGCTGCTTCCTTGACGCGCCGGCGGTGCTTGAAAGGCAGTTCACCGCGTTCTGTTTCGACCGCTGGGTTGAGTCCGGTGTCCACCCAAGCCAGTTGCCTTTGAAGCTCGGCGCTGTTCTAGCCAACCTGGAGAAGCCGAATCGCAAGGAGATTTTCCCCTACAATTTCCTGCTCTTCATCGAAAATCAGCGGACTGCCTTCCTTGAACAATTTGTGAAAATGTTCCATCCGGGACTGAAACCCGAATCGCTCCAGTATCTGCATGACTACGCAAGCGGCGATGCGGGCAAGGAAGGCAGCCTTGAATACAAAATCACCGACAAGCTCCACTTTGTCCTCAAGGAGCAAAAAAGCCTCAAGAAGCGGGTCAAGCAACTGGCCAAGACCATCAAGGAGAAGAAGGACGACCCGATCAAGGATCAGAATTTCGATAAGGAGATCGAGGACCTTGAGATGGAGAAGGCATCGCTCAACGCCATCATCGCGAAGATCAGCGAAAAGGACACGTTCAACTTCTTCACCGATGAAGGCCTGCTGCCAAATTACAGCTTCCCGGAAGCGGGTGTGACGTTGCGCTCTATCATCCTCAAGAAGAAGGCCAACGCCGACCAGCACGGCAAATACAAGAGCACCATCTTTGAATACGAGCGACCGGCTGCCACCGCCATCAGCGAACTAGCGCCAGCCAATCGGTTTTATGCCGAGGGCCGGATGGTCACGGTGGATCAGATCGACATGGCACTCTCGACCATCGAGGAGTGGCAGTTTTGCAACGAGTGCTCGCATCACGAACTGGTTCTGACCGGCGGCGACACGCAATGCTGTCCGCGGTGTCACAGTCCGCTCTGGAAGGACGAAGCGCAGAGGAGGCAAATGGTCCGAATGCGACAGGTAGTGGCCACCACTTACGACCGCGATAGCCGTATCGAAGATGACAGCGATGTTCGCGAGCCGGAGTTTTACAACAAGCAATTGCTGGTGGACTTCGACCCAAAGTTCATCACGTCGGCCTACCAGCTCGACAAGGCGGACTTTCCCTTCGGCTTTGAGTTTTTGCGCAAGGTCGCCTTTCGCGAAATCAACTTTGGCCAGAAGCAGGCCAATGTTGAAGAGATCAACATCGCTGGCAAACCGATGCCGAAGATCGGGTTCGTGCTCTGTCGCGAGTGCGGCAAGGTTCACAATGTCCGAGAAAAGTTCGAGCACGCCATTTCTTGCCGCTATCGCAATTCCAAATACGACAAGACCATCGAGGATTGTCTCTACCTCTACCGGGAGTTTTCTTCAGAAGCGATCCGCATCCTCCTACCGGTCCTCTCGCTGACCGAGGACCAAAAACTGCATTCGTTTGTCGCTGCGCTTTATCTCGGCTTGAAAAAGAAGTTCGGTGGCAACATCGATCACCTGCGGACAGCCATCCACGAAGAACCGATTCCCGACAGCGGCCTGCGCAAGAAGTATCTCGTGCTCTATGACGTCGTGCCTGGCGGCACGGGTTACCTGAAGGAGTTAATGCGGCCTCCGCAGCCGCTGATGGAGGTTTTTCAATTGGCGCGCGAAGTTTTACGCTCCTGTGAATGCGGCCAGTCGCCGGACAAAGACGGTTGCTACCGCTGCCTCTACATCTACCGGCAGAGCCATGACCGGGCAAATGTCTCGCGGAAAGTCGCGTTGGATTTCCTCGGAAAATTGCTGGATGGCGAGCCAACCTTCACGAAGACCGACACCATTAGCAACATCTCCATCAACTCCCTGCTGGAAAGCGAGTTGGAGGCGCGCTTCATCGAAGCTCTCCGCCGTTCGAAACATCAGGAACAAGCGTTCCAACTCAAGCCCGACGTGGTCAATGGCAAGCCTGGTTGGAGGCTAAATGCCGGAGAGCAGACTTGGATGGTCGAGCCGCAGGTTGAAATTGGCGCGAAAGACAACGTCGCGATTCCACTCAGGGCCGATTTTGTTTTCCACCCAGAACGCCGTGGACACGCCTTGCCCATCGCGATCTTCACTGACGGATTCATGTTCCATGCTGAAGGAGAGAATCACCGCGTCGGCTGCGACATGGCGCAGCGCATGGCTCTGCGGAGATCGGGGCGATTTTCGATCTGGTCTCTCACTTGGGATGACGTGGAGGACCGGTTCAAGAGTTCACCCGACAGCGCGTTTGAGAATTTGCTGAATCACAGCCCCGCGAAGCTGGGGCAGCTTTTGGCTGCGCAAGGGTTAAATTCGATGTTGGGGCTACACGAGTCCAGGAATTTCGAACTATTTGTCAGGTTTCTGACGCAACCAGACCATGAAGCATGGGGAAAATATGCCGCTCTAAGCGCGATTGCTTTGCCTTTCGTGGCAATGATTTCCGAATCGGCCGCGGATAGTCTCCGGAACGCAGTCTTGAACAACGGCAGCGTGACACTGCCAATGGGTGGAGGCAGTTTCTTCGCGGGGATATTCGAGCGAAAACTGGTGGACGACAGTCCGATATTCGTGCTCTGCACAACGGCCTCGAAAGAGGCAGCGATGAAAGGTGACCCCGAAGGCATCGAATGCATTGCCCGTTTCTATGACGAGCAGGTAACCGCGGCGAAAACAGGATTCAAGGCCGCTTGGATTGGTTTTCTGCGAGCGTACAACATTTTCCAGTTCTTACCGCATTCATTCTTTGTCACCTCTCGCGGGCTGGAAGCGAATGCGTACGCGACACTGACCGATGCCATCCCCTTTAAGGGCGTGCTACACCCGACAGTTGACGCCTCCGAACTCGTCGAACTCCTGGATTTGACCGCCCCAGAAGCGTGTTCGTTGCTGCGGTTGATAAGTTCAGAAGGCCTGCCATTGCCTGAACCCGGTTTTGAGCTTCCGGGAGTTGCCGGAGAAGTTGTTGCGACGGCGGAACTTGCTTGGCCGGGGCTTAAGCTTGCCATTCTGCTTGAATCGGAAGCCAGTTCAGAATCCGCTTTCCTAAGAGCACATTGGACAACCCAACTCATTACGGCTGCGCAGGGCAATCCACATGAGTTCCTGGCGCGCTTGCGCGTGGCAAGCCAACAAGGAGGAGCAAATGCCAACTGAAATACCGAAACCCAAAGTTGCGATTTCGTCTGATTTTTTGAAGTCTTTTTCGCTGTTGCCGCAGTCGCAACAGAAGAAGGTCCGCGAGTTTGTGGAGAAGTTCCGAGCGAATCCTGCGTCGCCAGGAATCAATTACGAGAAGATTCACGAGGCGCGCGATCCGAATCTGCGCTCGGTCAGGATCGATCAGGCGTACCGGGGCATCGTGCTAAAGCCGGAAGCGGGCAACGCCTATTTGCTGCTCTGGGTGGATCATCACGATGAGGCCTACCGCTGGGCGCAGAATCGGGTTTTCGGCATCAATCCGGAAACCGGTAGCTTGCAAGTCGTGGACGTAAGCGTGACTTCCCCGCCAGAGCAACATGCGACTGCGCGTGAAACCAAAGGGTTGTTCGATGGATTCAAGGAAAAGGAACTTCTGAAGGTGGGCATCCCGGAAGCTCTCTTGCCACTCGTAAGGAGCCTCAAGACGGAGGCCCAGCTGGACGACATCGGCAAAAACATTCCGCAGGAATCCTTCGAAGCGCTATTCATGCTTGCTGCCGGCTTTACCCTTGCTGAGGTGCTTAACGAACAGGAACGGCAGGCCGCTGCGAAGCCGGTGGACACGACCGACTTCGTCGCTGCCTTGGAGGCTCCCGATTCGCAGCGCCGCTTTTATGTTGTTGAAGACGCGAAGGAGTTGGCCGAAATTCTTAACGCGCCACTGGATCAATGGCGAGTGTTTCTCCACCCCTCGCAGAAGAAGATTGTCGAGTGGAATGCTAATGGTCCGGTTCGCGTGCTCGGAGGCGCTGGCACAGGCAAGACGGTCGCCGCCATGCACCGCGCCAGATGGCTGGCGCAGAACTTCGCCGTGGGGGAACATGACAGAATTCTCTTCACGACCTTTACGAAGAATTTGGCCGAGGACATTCTGCAGAATCTACGAACGATTTGCCCGGTCGAGTTGCTCCGCAAAATCGAGGTGATCAACTTGGACGGCTGGGTGGCGAACTTCCTGAGGAAATGTGGTTACGATTACAAATTGCTATTTAGTGGAGCCGGCAGTGAGCAATGGAAATCAGCCCTTAATCAAGCGCCTGAAACCCTGAACGACGCGGCGTTCCTAAGGGACGAATGGGAACAGGTTATTCAGGCGAATGGCGTTCGCTCCTTCGAAGATTACCTGCGAATCTCGCGGATTGGCCGCGGCCGTAGATTGAGCCGGTTTGAGAAAAAGTTGATCTGGCCGGTATTCGAGGAATACCGCGCACAATTGAATGCCCACGGCTTGAAGGAACTGATCGATGCCACGCGCGACGCCCGCAATCTCCTGGAGCGGCAAGGAGATGTGCTGCCTTACAAGGCTGTTCTGGTAGACGAAGCCCAGGACATGGGAATGGAGGCTTTCAAGTTGGTTCGCCAAATGATTCCGTCGGCACGGGCCGATCAGCGCAACAGCCTTTTCATCACGGGTGACGTGCATCAGCGTATTTATGGCCAACGGGTGGTCTTGAGCCATTGCAGTATTGATGTGCGGGGGCGCAGCCGGAAGCTTCGGGTGAATTATCGCACAACTGAAGAAACCAGAAAATGGGCTGTACGGCTGCTCGAGGGCCGGGCATTCGACGATTTGGATGGCAGCCAGGACACGCAAAAAGGGTATCGCTCACTTCTCCATGGCGCACCTCCTCGTATCGTCGAAACCGCAACATTCTCGGAGGAATTGAAACAAATCATAAACTATCTTCACGAGCTGCGGAAGGCAGGCATTCGAATGGAAAACGTGTGCCTAGTGGCGCGCACAAACGAATTGATTGACCAATACGAGGGGGCTCTGCGGGCTGCTGGCTTCGGAGTTTATCGCATTCGGAGGAGCGCGGCTGAGGATCGGAGGACGTCCGGACTTCGCCTCGCCACGATGCACCGCGTGAAGGGCTTGGAATTCGATTGCATATTAGTCGCCGGGGTCAATGATGGAGTTGTTCCTTTGACCCTGACCCAGGCTGGGGAAGCGGACACGTTCGAAGCAGCAGAGAACGAGACCCGGGAGCGCGCGTTGCTTTATGTAGCGGTGACCCGTGCTAAACAAGGTGTTTTGATTTCTTCACATGGAAGTAAGAGTTCTCTTTTGTAATAATAAATGACATCCACTTTTACTTGGCTTGATTACTCGGAGCAGGAGCGCCGAAAAATGCTCGACGTGGTGGATTTGTTCAAGGAGCAGAACACCCGTGACGAACTCGGCATTGGAACTATTCGCGATGGGCTTGCTGATCAGCTTTTCCCCGGCACCGGCACGGTTCAGACCCGTGCCCGCTACTTCCTGTTCATTCCATGGATTTATCTGGATCTGGAGCGGCGCAGAATTTCATCGAATAAAATTGCCGATGAGGCGCGCAAAGTAGAAGTCGATCTCATTGAGGCGCTGGCGTGTTCGCACCGCGGCCAGGGCGAGGGAGTCATCGGTATCGAGGCGCGTGCGCGACTGAAGCGTCTTCCCAGCAACATTTACTGGCTGGGCCTTGGCGCTTGGAAAATTCGGATTGCCCATGGTTCGCAGGACCAATTCCACCGCTCTCTCGACCGCTTTTACCGCGCCATCGCTCCGCGCAACCGAACCGAACAGACCGATGCACCTGTGACTATTTTACCAAACTGGCACACAGGCATTCCTGACGCATCCGCCGGCTTTCCAGAAAAAGCCAATTTCACGCTCCGTCACTCTGAAGCAGATTATTTACGAGAACGAATCATGTCCAGCGTGCCAAACAGTTTGCTTGCCTTTCTGGTGGACAAAGGGCGTGATGATGATGACGCGGAATATCCATGGTTTCATCCACAACTCAGCCAGTTCCCTTCCGTGGTTCGAGGACAACTTGAGCATGCCCGTAATTTCTCCGAAGCCGTTCATGGGGCAGCTTTGCTTTACAACTTCATGCTCGCGGAAAAATCTGCGCGCAAAAATCGAATTAAACAATATCAGGCGGAGTTGAAGGACTGGGCCGAGAGTCTGGCGGCTCGGGAAAATGAATTCTCGCACTGGAATCGAAACCAATTCTGGGACATCGTAAAGAGGGATCCATCCGTCCACATTTCCATCTCCACAAAGAGTTTTGTGGACAGTTGGTTGGAGCTTGCGCTGACTCCGGCAATCACTAGCCACATCAAATCACACGAACCGGCGCGGCAGTTGATTCGAATTCGTGAAGGGTCATTGAAAGGCAAGCTCGCCCGGCTGGAGAACCGCGATGCGCTCAGAAACTGGAACGGCGCCGCGGGTGCCGGGCGCCTCGACTACCGCTGGCGTCAAGCTAAGACCATCATTGACGACATTCTTGTTGGTCAGAAAGGATCGCATGCTTGAACCGCAGGAACGCCGTCAGCTTCTTGATTGCCTCCGCCCACCGGAAGACTATTCGTTGGATGCGGCGGTCGGCACGACTTACTCGTTAGATTTGCTGGCGTTACTGACGGCACCAGTCGCCTTCACTTTTTTTGACTGGGAAAATGAGGCGGGGCAGCCTACCGCCAATCCACATGCTTTGCTCGCCGCCATTCGTCGTAACGCGGATCGCATGGCATTGTTCTGTCAGGCAGGAGGCATCCATATTCCTTCTGGTGATAAACGGCTTTATAACTATCTGGAAGATTCGGTGTTTCAGGCCATGCCTCAGGATCCACGGGGGCCTTTCATCCCAAAGTTTGGTTTCTCCGCTACACCGCTCCTACACAACCGGTCCACTACCGCTTCCTCTGTCTCAGCCGCAATCTTACTTTTGACCGATCTTGGGATACGGCGCTCGTGCTGGAAGGCACTCTTCAAGATCGAAAGCGGCCCTATGCCCGGAACCGCCCGCTTAGCGAATTTCTTTCCATGCTGCCTGAATTAGCACAGCGGCCTTTGCCGGAACGTGTCAAAAATATGATTCGACTCTTCCGCCGCGAAATACTTAAGGTTGAGTTCGAATTGCCTGATGGGTTTCACGACCTCAAGTTTTGGCCCTTGGGCATTGAGGGGGCGAAACCCTGGCCTTTTGGTGGCCGCCGGTCAGATCGCCTCCTCGTTTTGTCTCCGTTTCTTAAGTTTGGTTGCCTTAACCGGCTTGATAACGATGGTGACGACAATGTCATAATCTCCCGTTCTGATTCTTTGGAAAGCCTGCCTTTGAAGCGCTTAAAACATTTCACCAAGTTTTATTCTTTAAATGCCGGAGCCGAGGCGGAACCAGATGAAGAAAGTGTCGCTAATAGCGTACCCCAGTCTCCGCTTCATGGGCTTCATGCCAAACTTTACGTCGTGGATCAAGGTTGGAATTCCGTTGTACTGACCGGTTCCGCCAACGCCACCAACGCAGCCTTCTCTCGCAATGTGGAATTTCTCACCGAGCTAGTTGGTAAAAAAAGCTGCATGGGTATTGATGCACTTTTGAGTCAGGAAAAAGGCCAGCTCAAATTCCTCGACCTGCTTCAGGAATTCATTCCCGGCGAGCCTGTCAAAACCGATCCGGTAAAGGAACGCCTGGAGCGTGTGGTTCAAGATACGGTTCTGGCCATCGTGCAATCGGCTCTGGAGGCCCGTGTCGAAGCCAGCACCCTCACAGGCCAGTTTGCACTGAGACTCTGCCTGCCTGCGACGTCCCACCTCAAAGTTCCAAACGTGGCTCAAATTCGCTGCTGGCCTATATCAATTTCGGAGGAGAACTTTGTCGCGGTTAACGCCGCTGCATCACCCATCGCAGCCTTTGAACATATAACCCTGGTGGCCATGACCTCATTCTTTGCTTTTCATGTCGAAGCCGCTTCCGGGGAAACACGCGCCAACCAACGCTTTGTCCTGAACCTTCCATTGATAAACGCCCCGGACTCTCGAAAGGATGCCGTGCTTCGCTCCCTTCTCCAAAACCGTGAAGCGGTCCTGAAACTCTTTCTCATGATGTTGTTTGGGGATGTCCCCGCCGACCCTGGCGACCAGTCCGCAATCACTGGTTTAACTGGCGATGGACAACACAACGCCGTTTCTACAACCCCGCTTTTTGAGTGCCTCATGCGCGCGCTCGATCGCGCACCTAACCGCATCGAGGATATTGCTCGCCTCGTCGAAGATTTGCGGCGGGCTCCAGATGGTCACGACCTGTTGCCACCAGGCTTCGACAAAATTTGGCCGGCGATTGCCGCCGTTCGCACCAATTACTCGACATTAGCAGCCCAATGAACAAACCGAACGTAGATACCGTCTTGCGCGGCCTGAAAGATTTTCAGCGCGACACGGTCGAATATGTCTATCAAAGGTTGTTTCTCGATGCCGACGGCCAACGACGATTCCTGATTGCTGATGAAGTAGGGTTGGGGAAAACCCTGGTGGCCCGTGGTCTCATTGCCAAGGCGATTGATAATCTTTGGGATAAAGCGGATCGCATTGACGTTGTTTACATTTGCTCCAACGCTAGTATCGCCCGCCAAAATATCAATCGTCTAAATGTGACAGGTGAGGAAAGTTTTGAAATCGCTTCGCGGATTACTTTGCTGCCCGTGAAAATTCGTGATCTCAAACACCAAAAGCTCAACTTTATCTCCTTCACCCCGGGAACATCGTTTGATCTAAAATCGTCGCTAGGTCAAATGGATGAGCGTGCGCTGATATACTGGCTTTTGATCCGTTCTTGGAAAATCACAGGCAAAGCGCCGTTGAACGTGCTGCAAGGCAATGCCGAATCTGATAATTTCCGCTGGCGGGTTCAACGATTTGAACAGGAAAATGAAATTGACGAGTCATTGGCAGAGGAATTTGGCCGCTCGCTAAAGCTGCATGATGAACACGCCGAAAAGGAGGGACGTGATACCCTCTGTTCCCGTTTCGAAAAATTATGCGGTCAGTTCGGTCGAATGCGCCAGAACAAGAACATCCCCGGGGAAGAGCTCTGCGCGCGTCGGGAATTCGTTGGCGAATTACGTGAACTCCTGGCGACGACCTGTTTGACAGCACTGGAGCCTGACCTTGTTATTCTGGACGAGTTTCAACGGTTTCGCCATTTGCTTGATGGCACGGACAAGGCCAGTGGACTGGCCCGCGACTTTTTCGAGCATCCCGAGGTGCGCCTGATTCTGCTTTCCGCCACCCCGTACAAGATGCTCACGCTCCAAAGCGACCGTGACGATGGCGAAGATCACTACGAGGACTTCCTGCGCACGGTCAAGTTCCTTCAGAACGACGCGACCACAACCGAACAATTCAAATTGCTACTCGCCGAATACCGCCGCGAACTCCTTCGACTCGGTAATGATGGCACGAACGAATTACGTCGCATCGGTCGTCTCGTCGAGGGCACTTTGCGACAGGTGATCAGTCGCACCGAGCGTCTCGCTTCGTCGGAAGACCGCAACGGCATGCTTGAGATAATTCCCTGTGCGAAGATGCACCTTGAGGCCGCCGAGGTTGAAACCTATCTTCAACTTCAGAAAGTCGCTCGCCTCCTCGAACAAAGCGATGTTTTGGAATACTGGAAGTCTGCTCCTTATTTATTGAATTTCATGGATCAATATGAAATTAAGGACGCATTTCATGACGCCCTCGAAACAGACTTGGCCAGACCGCTGGCCAATGCGCTTCAAGCTGGGAAAGGTTTGCTATTAGATACAGAGAAGGTCGAAACCTATGGCTCAATTGCCCCGCTGAACGCCCGGTTACGCCATTTGCAGGAGGACACCATCGAGTCCGGAGCCTGGAAACTGCTTTGGATCCCGCCGGCTTTGCCCTATCACAAACTCGGAGGTCCCTTTGCCCAATCCAGTCTCCAAAAATTTACCAAAGCGCTCATATTTTCGGCGTGGCGCGTAGTTCCCCGGGCCATCGCGTCGCTTTTAAGCTACGAAGTTGAGCGGCGTATTCACACTGCTTTCGAAGCGCGTCCCCAAAATACTCAGGAAGCCCGAAAACGTCGTCGGCCTCTGCTTCGTTTTGCCAAATCTGCAGGGCGGCTCACTGGTATGCCTGTGCTCGGACTTTTCTATCCGTCCGTGTTTTTAGCTCAGTTTGACTCTTTACAGGAGTTTGTTGGGGTTGGAGAAAAAACCACGCCGTTGGACGCTATCACCGTCTTGGAACGTATCCGGGCCAAACTTGATCCACATATTCACGCATTATGCGCTGGCTATCCGACCTCCGGTCTCGAAGATGAAGCGTGGTATTGGGCCGCTCCCATAATGCTCGACCTTCACACGGATTGTGAGGGAACCGTGCGCTGGTGGCAACAACCTGACCTAGCTTCAATTTGGTCAGGCTCAACCGAAGAGGATGTCGGGGAAACCGATGAGGAGGGAAATGAAAAAACCGCTTGGACCGAACACGTCGCGCTAGCCCGTTCCGTGACCGAGAACCAACTCCCGTTGGACCACAAGTTAGGACGTCCGCCTGCGGATTTGACGCGGGTTCTGGCGCAGCAGGCAATGGGTGGGCCAGCCATTTCAGCGTTGCGGTCGCTTCGGCGAACGGGTTGCGCCGAGGCGGAACCCTTTTCTCACGATGTTGACCTCGCCCTCCGCAACGGTGCAGCACAGGTTGCTTGGGCATTTGGCCGCCTCTTCAATCTCCCCGAGGCTATCCTGATTCTCCGAGGTATGAATCGGGCCGAGCCTTATTGGCTGCGGGTCTTGGAATACTGTATTGACGGCTGCTTTCAGGCGATGCTGGACGAGTATCAGCATGTTCTGCATGAATCTCTGGGACTAATCGACAAATCCGCCACGGACACTATTGCTGCGATTGCGCAAACGACCATCGCAGCGGTCAGCCTGCGGACCGCAACCCTCAGCCCAGATTATATCCGCACTGGATCACATGGTGTGCTTGCCAACCGTGGTGGTCCGGGTATGCGTATGCACTTTGCTGTGCGCTTTGGTGATGAAAAGGCGGAAGAGGAAAAATCCCTCGTGCGTTCGGAGCAGGTCCGCACAGCATTCAACTCGCCCTTCTGGCCGTTCGTGCTGGCAACCACTTCTGTGGGACAGGAGGGGTTGGATTTCCATACCTATTGCCACGCCGTGGTGCATTGGAATCTTCCCTCCAACCCGGTTGATTTGGAACAGCGTGAAGGGCGCGTGCATCGCTACAAAGGGCATGCCATTCGCAAAAACGTAGCCAGCCGGCACGGCAAGTCTGGTGTTACATCTTCCACACAAGATCCTTGGGCGCAGATGTTCCTTGAAGCCGTCGCTAAACGCCTGCCTGGCGCTACGGACCTGACTCCATTTTGGATATATTCCGGTGCAGCGAAAATTCAACGTCATGTGCTGGCATTGCCCCTGAGCCGTGATCAAGACCGCATGGAGGCTCTGCGCAAGTCCCTTGTGGTTTATCGAATGGTGTTCGGCCAGATTCGACAGGATGATCTTATTTCGTTTCTCCTCGCTCGCTTCCCCGAAAGCGAGATAGCCGCCATTGCCAAAGATCTCCGCATTGACCTCACCCCACCAAAACTAGTGTCATCACTTCATACCACCATTTTATGAAAGGCCCGATGTTGGACATGCATTCGCTTGGTAACATGTCGAAAGTGTTGAACCAGACCGCAGTCTATATTGAGAGCGCGCACGATATTTGATGGCGAACTTTCCACGCAAATTGATGGTAGGGGTTAGACTTTTTGGGAAGCGAGATTTGAGCTGGTAGCCCTGGATCGCACCGCCCCTCAGACCCCATGGGATCTCGCGCATTGAACTTGTCCCCGTAGGAGACCCCTGGTGCGATCATCACGACGCGCTGGCTGGTGCAGTCGATCGCTTCGATGAGCGTCGGTGATAGATTGGATGGCAGAAACAGGAATAATTCTAAGTTTTGGCTTCGAGCATGGATGTCAAGAATCCAAAGCCCTGTGGCTGCTCATCCAGCGCCCCGGTTTGCTTGAAATATGCCTGCGATTGCTCGAAGGAGCCGAAAGGCATGCGGCTGTTCACTTCTGCCAGCTTATGGGCAAAGGCGATGAATGGGGCGGGATTACTGTTCCCGGTCAAAGCTTCGAGCACCGTGAGGTAGTCGTTGCGAAGAGACGTTGGGATTATCAGCCGCGCCTGGGCGGAAGCTTCAAGTTCCGCGTTCATACCCAACCGGGAAATACGACCGTTGCCATCATTGAAGGGATGCACCTCCGCGATCAGAAAGAGGACATAGAGTGCACGGGCAGAGGCAGAAGGCAGTTCCCGGCTGGCTGGCCAGCCACGGGCCAAGGTTTCGGATACCAGTTCGGGAGCGACGAACACTCGGGAACCGAATTGGTTGTTGGTTTTCTTGAAAACGCCGGGCTCGATGCTCAGGCGGCTGGCCATCATTCGAGCGTGTCGTCGTTTGAGCACCTCCAGCAAGTGTGGCGCATCCTTTGGTACTTCGCCACTGATTCTTGGGTCAACGATCAGCCGGTAGGTTTCGAGGATGTCATGGGCGTCATCGGGACGCTTTCTTTCCAGGGCTTTGGCCCCTTCCCGGTCATAAACAATGAGCCTGGCTTCCTCGACGGTAAATCTGGTGCCTTCGATGAAATTGGAAAAATAGGCTTCCCAGAAAGCGCGGTTTTCCAGTTCATTCGCCGGAGGCCTCGGCAATTCCACGAAGTGCTCCGCTGCCAGACACGCCTGGAGCATTCCGAAAAGAGTCACCCGCTCTGGATCATATGGCTTCCCTTGGGCACGGGAACGCACGAGATCGGTAACGAGCCTGTAGCTCGATGACTCGCCTTTGATCGCAGCCACCAGCTGGTTTAGTTCCTGTCGCTCGCGTGGCCAGCCAAATCGGGAAGCCAAATCAGCCGCTTGTTGTCGGAGTTTATCAAGCCAGCCGACTCCAAAAATCCGAAGATATCGGTCTATCCAACGCTCCAGTTCCTCTGGAGAAAGCGTCTTGGGCTCGTCGTGGCCGTGTGCTCGTGCGATCTGCAAGTTTTCAAGGACGGCCCTGGCCTGGCTCGAAGTGAACAGTTCTTTGCCCTCGCTCAAGGGAGTCCGAGTGTCTTTCGCCTGTGGTGCGGGGCCTCGCCAAATGCGGATTTCCATTCCCGGAAGTTTACGGACCGTGGCCACGGCTCGCGACACCGTGAGATGAAATTTACCGCCCGGCGAAATATTACTGCCTTCCAGCGCCGAGCGGTGGCTTATCAATGCGCCGGGATAAAAATGGGCGGCGATTTCCAGGCGATGCCGTCTCACGATTTCTTCTGGCGGCGAAGTCAAGTCGTCTGTGTAAATCTTCGAGGCAAGCTTTCGCATCCTCCCCGCCTTTACGGCGCGTGAGATTTCAAGGGCTCTTGGGGCACTTGCAAAGATAATGGCCATACCGTTTTTATTGAATTAGACAGCTCAATGCTGTAAAAAATGACATATTTCATTAGATTAGACGGCTTTTTGATATTTTCCATCAAATTTAATAGAAATTGTGAAACGTGCCATGAGCTGTTGCGGTTTTCCATTTTTCAACACTTTGAGACGTTGGCGAAAATCTGGGGATATCACTTTTATTAAATTAGATGGCGCAAATCGTCTAAAATGATATTTTTCATTAAATTAGACATCGTTTTTGATATGTTTAATAGAATTTAATTAAAAGGCCAAATGTTACAGTTTACAGGCTGAGGCGTCTGGCCCGCCATGAGCCGAGCTGCGAGTAGCGGGATGTTGCCAAGCCCCGCGATGGCGCCTTGGTTGTATGGTATGCTGTCGGCTCACGACAATGCGCGCTTTCTCCAGAATGTTGTTGCGCTGGCTGTTGGATGACGCTCCACCGGCACTCAACCTCAAACGGCGACCCATCACGCACTTGGAACCTTTTTCTTCAACATCCTCGGCGACCAGCAGGGCTTTGTTCCAGCCCCGGTATTCCAGCAACACGCTGACTTTCGACACGCCCGGCTCGTGCCAGGCGTCTTGGATCAACTCGAATACGGCAAACTCCTTCCCCTTCCCTTAAAGGATTCTGGCGAGACCATCCTTATCCACTTCAAACCAGTTTTTCGTGCTCCGGTTTGAAGCCGGTCTGCTTTTTGTGCTCTGGGTAATGTTCGGTGCCATTGATTTCACATCCAATCCGGTCAAAGAGTTTTCCGACATCGATTTTCCAGGTCGCAATGGCATTTTATCATCTTCTGTGTGCTCAACCAAATGGCGAAGTTCCTTGCAGGCGAACGGACCCTTGCTGTTAAATTGGCGCATGATTGTTCCTGTTCAACCGCCCCTCGAAGGCTTGGCAGCGGAGCGCTTTTTGGCGCTCGCGCAGCAACTTGCCCGGTGCCAGGACCGACGACTACATGCTGAATTCGCCGAGCTCCTCGACGCCGAAGTTCGTTGGGCACGCACTCAACCCCACCTTAACGGTTGCCGCGAAACCTATGAAGCTGCCTCCCGCGTTCTCATCGACCTCGCTCGCCTGACTTGGACCATCCACCCTGAGGCCTACAGCATCGAATTGCGCTCGCCTACGTTTCGCCCTGACCGCCAATCTAGCCCAGACGACATCGGTCGCCATAAACGCGCGGTTCGGGAAGAGCTGGCTCCGCTCCGCGAGGCACAGTTTCGTGAAGAATCTGTCCGCCGCTTTATCCGTCGGATGGAAAAACCCATCGCACACAGCAAGCAAAAGTCGATCCTTCATCTCATCGCCGACGGGCGCGAACTCCATGCCCGGCTCGGTCCTGCATTGGAAACTACGGGGGCAAAAAGAGTGCGCGCTCTTGCGAAAGTCGTCCAACCGTATTTACAGCTCGTTCCAGACCAGAACGAGACAGAGGTGAAAGATGAATTCACTGGCATACCCCTTGGTGACATCTGGCGTTATTTCCGATTCACTTGGGTGCTGCCCCAACTCACTATTCCCGGTCGTCAGATCCTCTACCTCGTTCGCGATGCTGCACATCCATGCCACGCGGTCATGGGCATCGCGGCCCTCAGCAATTCTGCGATGCAGATGAGGGACCGCGACGACCACATTGGATGGACCTTCGACTCTTTCGCCGAACGGGCTCGCACGGCGGCCCAAGCACCTGATGCGAAGCCGCAACTGGACCGCCTTTTCGCCCGGCTCGAAGCCAATGTCGCCGGTGCCTTGGAGAATCTGGAACCCGTCGGAATCGTGACCGCACAAGAGATTCAAAACCCCACTCCAGAACTGGTCGCTCGCCTGCGACGCCGCAGCGAGGAATTCGCCCGGCTCCGTGAGGACGCGCTACGGGAACTCCTCGCGGGGGACCAACAACCTTACGTTCTCCAGGAAACTGAGACGCCGCAGTACGCACCGCCTGTCTCTGACGAGGTGCTTAAATTAGAAGGCAAGGTAATGAGCAAAAGGGCCATTGTGGCTGGCCGGCGAATGCTGGTCGCCAAAAAGCGCGCGTTCGAATTCTCTCGCCTGCTTCAAGCGCGCCACCAACTGCGTATCGGTCGTGAGGCGTTCCTGAACCCTACCACCACCCTCGCCACGCTCCGACAAGAGGATTTTCAGATCGGCGTTGGGGCTGCCCTTTTTGCCAACAAGAGCGCGCGAGCTGGTGTCAATATGCTTGAGCTTACGACCTGCGGCGCCATCAAACCGTACAACCAAATCCTCGCCGGAAAACTCACGGCGCTTCTCATGCTTAGCCCCCAAGTCGCCGCTGACTATCGCCGACGCTACGGCGAGTCACCCAGCATCATCAGTTCGCAACTAAAGAATGCGCCCGTCCGCCGCGACAACACGTTGGTTTACCTCGGCACCACAAGCCTCTATGCGCTCGGCAGCAGCCAATACGAACGCCTTCGCCTGCCCGCTGGCATCATTGCGCCCGATCAGGCGGAACTCCGATACCAGCACATCGGTTACACCAGCGGTTTCGGCACTGTGCAGTTCGCGCCAGACACCACCCGTTCCGTGGAGAGAGTACTCGAGCGCAAACTCGGCTTTCAGAACATCAATAGCATTTTCGGCGAAGGCCCCAGCCCGCGTCTGCGTAAGCTTCGCGCTGGTTTGGAAGAACTCGGCTACGACCCTGAATCGCTCATGCGCCACAACCAGCACCGGCTTATCTATGCAGCACCGTTATGCGCCCAGGCGCTCGACTATTTGCGTGGCGAATCCGCCAGCTTGCCCGATTACGTAGCGAATCCCGAGAAGCATCGTGACGCAACTGGAAGCATCGCCTCGTTTTGGCGCGAACGCTGGCTCGCAAGCCGGCTGAACCATAAGCCAACGATCCAGACACTCGCGTTGACCCATAGTTGGGCCCTTTCTGCAGAAGTCCCGGTCGAAATTGCCGAAACCCCGGAAATTGAGGCGGCGCCCACAGGTCAGTTGACTGCTGAGGTGACTGCAAATGCCGATGTGGAATTCTGGCGTTCTCTCGCTGGTGCTGGCACAAATGTTTGCTCGGACGAATTGACGACGGCAGACCTCAATCGGCTGCATGTCATTCGCCCACTGGAGGACTTTCTCAAGCAAAGGGCGGCGGAAGGATACAGCATTGTTCTCACAGGCAACGCTGGCGACGGCAAAACACATCTGCTTAAACAAATCGAACCCGACCTCCGGCAGCTTGGAGCTGTGATCCAACCCGACGCCACGGCAATTCCGCGGGGCGACATCGCTCTTGTCATAAATCAATGGCGGCAAGCTTTGGCCGCTGGCAAGCCCTACTGCCTGGCCGCGAACGAATACCCGCTTTATGAACTTCGCACGAGGGGGCGCGACGATTTACCCATCCTTGCAGAGGTGGACCGACAGTGCCGCCAGCGACTTGCCTACTCGCCTCAACCTGACGCCACCGAAGAGGCTCTCAGCAAGGTTATCGTCGTTGACCTCAGTTTACGCAATCCATTGGGGCCTGATTTCCTTGGCAGTCTGCTCGACCGGCTTCTTAAAAATCCCTCGTTAGTTCAACTGGCGCGCTCAGGCACTGACCCAAATTTTACGCGCAACTTCAACCGGCTTGCTCACCCTGTAGTCCGCGAGCGTTTGCTTGGACTTTTTCACCGTATCGTTCTGCGCGGCCAGCGTGCTCCAGTGCGCGAACTGTGGATTATCGTCACGCGTCTCCTTTTCGGCAGCCGCCCTCGCGAAACGCTTGATGCCCTTTCGCCTCGCGCATGGTATTCGGAACGCCTATTCGAGCCAGACGACAGGTTTGGCCTCTCGCAACTGCTTCGGCGCCACTGCGACCCTACGCGTTGCAGTCACCCGCAATGGGATGCAGTGCTGGAGCGTGGCGGCACCACAAATCCGGCAGATTGGCGCGTGGACGGTCAGGAACCTCTCTTCAGTCTGCACAACGACGTCGGTGCTCGATTCGATGCAATGAAGCGCGCCTTCTATTTCGAGCACGCCTGCGGCGAGGACGCTTTCGCATTAGAGGAGGACGCCGCCAAGCAATTTCAACAGCTTCTCACCGCCGCTGAACATCCCGACGAAACGTTCAAGAAGGAACTCATCGAGCGAATAAATCTTTGCTACTGCCCGCGCAGTTTCAGCGGTATGAAGGATGCGCTTTATCTTTGGATTGGTCACCGCTTTCACGAGAAGCCCACCCGTTCGTACGTTGCCAACCAATCCATCGCCAGTGGTCAGTTTCAAGTCCAGCTTCCTCGCCTGCCGCGGCGGCTGACCGGCGCGCTCGATTTCGTGCCCGACCATTTTCTGCTCCGCTACGAGCACAGCAGCAAGACCGTGAGCTTGCGCGTGGACTATTCTTTGTTCAACACGCTCGCCAAGCTTGGCAACGGAATGCCACGCCATCTTGTCCCAGAGCGCGACGTCAATCGGCTTGATGTGTTTTTGGAGCAACTACAAGCCCTTGGTGTTCAACAGGAGCGCGTGTTCATCGCTTTCAATGCGGAACATCGCTTGGTCAGCCGCATCCGTCTGTCAATCGACTGGAAAAAGTACGAGGAGGTTTCAGCGCATGAGTAAGCAGGAGGTTCACTTCGCCGCGATCGGCTATGAGCCGCTCCGCATGAAACCGGTTCATTTCGCGACGGGCTTTTTTTTATCGCTAAGCAACCAGAGCCATGACTTGGAGTGGCTTAATAAGGTGGCGGTGGTCAAAGCCAACAAAGGGCTATTGGGTGATTATGTGCCAGAAAAGCTTTTAGAGTTGCTGAAGGAACAAAAGCGCGTCGATACCGGCTTGGGAATTGCGAATTTAAAATACTTGCGCACCCAAGTGAACGGAGTCGTGAACAACGACGAAGCGGCGTATCCTGCTTTCCGTCCTTATAGTCCATCCGGCAATGATTATACACTTCTTTCCGCCAAGCTTATTACATCAGAACGGCGAACCGACGGATTCTCCGGCCATCTTATTCATCGGGTGCTGGAGCGTTCCACGACCGGTCAACAAGTTTTGGATTTCGCCCGACAGTGGATATCCCGAAGCGAAACAACGCTGGAGCGCCTTGTCGAACCTTTGCTCGATGATGATGGCGCGTCCATCCCTTGGGAAAACAGATATACGGAAATCTTCGGTGAGCTAACCGACCAACGCCTCGATGCCATCGCAGCGTTAATGGAAAATCAAACGGTTTCCATCGCACGCCTGTGTGGAAACTTGCAATTGCTCGCTTCCCACCAGACCAAACTGCGCGACCTGGTTGTTGGTCTTTGCGCATGGTTGTTTCTTTATCTGCAAAAAACCGCCTCTGATGACGGCGCGACTTCCCTGCTCGTCATGGATTTTCTGGGCGGCGAAAATCGTCGACTGCGAACGCAAAGCCGCAACTCCTTCACCCGACAACGCGAACTCTTTTTCGGTTCTTATCAGAAGAAGTGGCGCGCTGGGAAACTCTCCTGTGAGGAATCCGAATTTAACAAGATGTTAGTTGATAAGGACGGCAAGAGAATAAACAATCCGTTCAAGTTCCTCGATGAACATTTCTCAGACCTCGCTGTTCGAATTGGCTTTGCCCAGCCGCGGGCGGCGCAAGCTCGCCGAAAGCATTTTGAACTGCAGCCCGACACGGCACGAATGCTGATAATGTCAATCATCGGAGCTGGTGAAATACGTAAACTCCAGGACGTTGCTCAACTTCTAAGAGATACTTGGGGCGTATGCTTTGGGGGGTGCGACGATGACCAAAGTCACCTCCAAAGCCACGGCTGCACTGGCCTTGACCAAGACGCAGACTTGGAGCCGAATGCGGAGTCATTCATTGGCCTCTTGAAGCGCCTCAATCTCGCAATCGAGCCGTCAGATGGTCTCGTGCTGTGCGCTGCCAACCCGGAGGAATTGCTGTGACCCGCGAGCAAGTGATTGCGCAAGCGATGTCGTGCTGGATTTCTGAAAAAATCCAAACAGAGAAGGATTTTCTCCGAAAGAGCCTCCCCATGATGGATGTGGGTTACTTTCTAAAAACACTCAGCCAAATAAGGGGAATCAATTTTAGCGAAGTTTCAATCGCTCTGGCGGGATTCGGTCACGATACAACAATGCTGCGTTCACTTGCCAACACGGCAGGGTTGGCCGCCATTCGGGACATCACCGACGACATTTACACCGCTGCGATTTGGCGCAATAACCGCAATTCACACCCACGGATAATTGCCCTCGCTCGGGGAAAACATCCGGGATTGAGCACGCTCAAGCATTTCTCCCCTTCACATTCGCGCGAACTCGCCAGAGCGGTTTTGGAATGGGCGAAATCAAACGCTACGTTAGCCAGCACGGGCGCACAGAGGAACTTTCTACAGATGCTCGCCAACAGCCCTCAGCTTGAATGTCTCCGCTCTCTCGAAATGGTCGCGGACTTCCTCGCAACCTGGAGTCATCACAGCCAAACCGACGCGAACGACGCCCCAAGGAAGGCGCTGTCTGAATTGGGGCTTCTGGCTGACCCAAGTTTGTTCGCCGACCCGAACGCTTTGGAAGTTCGGCTGACCAAAAACCTGGAACTCTCCGCTCAACTCATGGACGCGCCGCCCACGATGCTGCGCCAACGACGCACCCAAATTGAAAAGTACCGCAATGCTACCACTCGTGCAGAGTTGCTCGACATTCTCGACCGCGTCGAGGCACTGAGATTAAACCCGTCTTCCGCGCGCTTCGCCAGCTTGACATTGGACGAGGCGCAGAAAGTCTTCCGCCCGCCTTCTGACCAACCCGAAGAGCCGACACCCGACACCGAACCGACGGCCCCCGAGACAGAGCCGGAGGAGCATGATGACCTTGATATCGGTGACCTAACCAGCCAGAGCGCCGATGCGCTCCTTGACAACCGTCAGGAACAGCTTGAAGCCACCGCTTGCGAACTGGAAGAGGCGTGGCAACACGCCGCCGAGGACGAAGCCGAAACTGTTGAAGGTGAAGTGGTAGTTGACGATGAGACCCGTTCCTTCAATATCAAACTCGACCGCGATTTTCTGGATTGGCTGCACACTTTTTGCACCGCAGAGGCGTGGGGAGGCTTGATTGAATCGCAGGAGCCGTCGTTGGAATTCGCACTGAAGCACCACAGCAGCGCGCTACGCGAACCCAAAAAGCTTTCACCTGACACCATCACAGTTGAGGAGGGCCAGACTCGCTCGATGCTGGAGATGTTTGAGGCGTTCGACCGAGAAGTGCCGGCTTCTGGAGGCCCGCCGCTCAACCTCGCAGCGCGCTGGCGGCGATTTTGCGTACTACGCGCCGCGCTCATCCCGAATCTCGATTACCTCGTTCACTTTGCTCTGACGTGGCTTGCTGGAAAGCCCCAACTCGCTGCGGTGGTGGAAGAGTATCTTCGACTTAGTGGTGAAATTTACCGAACCGTTCAGGAAAATCATCACGCGATGTCCGACCTGAGTGAAGGATGGGCCCGAACCGTGTTGGAGGGGCTGCTCGCCCTCGACGTTGTGCAGGTGCGCATCGAACTCGATGATGGTCGGGTCGCTCACAAAGCGGTGCTCCTGCCCACGCATCCGCTCCATTTGTGGCGTTACCAGCGTCTCGCATCGCTCCTGCGCGGTCTGGGCAGTCAGATCACACCCGCTGACCGTGACGCGATTCTGAAAGATGTTATGCGCCCAGAACACTTTCTTAGTGTGCTTTGGCTCGGCAGCATCCCGGACGGTCGAGGCGCAGACCAGATTCTTCCCATCGCCAACGAGATTCACGGCCTGGCAACTTTTGAAAACCTACGCAACGCCCTCTCCGGGCCGGATGGCGCACAGGAACTCGCCAACGCAGTGGATCGTTTCTCCATACTCGCCCGGCACCATGCTCGCCCATTGCGACTCGCCATCGTCAATCCACCCGAGTCAGGCAAGCTCATGGCAAAGCTCGCAAACGTCCTGAATCACCGCAGGGAAGGCACACTACCCTGCTTGCGAGTCGAATTATTTTGCACGCCAGACCACGCCTATCGCCTGCAAACGGCGATGAGGCTCTCGGACGAACGCGAGTTGTTGGAAGACAAGGTAGCCAGTGGACGGCTGGAGTTCAAGGTCCACGAGAAGCCTCGCCATCTCGATGAATTGCTTGAGGAACTCAAGCGCAGTCCATTCCACATCCTCGCAATCTTTGACGAAGCCACGATTCACATTCGGCGCCGGAGCCTCGGCCAACTTCTGCCAATGAGTCCATTCTGCGTGCGCCGACAATTTCGCCAAGACCGCATCCGCAAAGAGTTGGATTTGGAACCCACAAGCGATGAGCCGCCGTTCTCCGAATACATGCAACTCATCAACGAAGCCCAGCGTGGCCAACGCGACAGTTCTCCTCACGCATGGGCGGACGCCGAGAGCTTACGCAAGACCATTGACCAGGTGTTGAAAGGCGAGCCAGCCGCAGCCCATTGGGTGTTCCTGGCTGACCGCGCTTTGCCAAGCGAAGGGCGGATGCAGTCGGTTCGACTGCTCCAGCGCCGCGACGGTCAGCGGCAAATATTGATCGCATCCGCCGATTACCGCCGACTATCGGAGCTAATCAAACCGGTGTTCGACCGCTCGAATCTTTCACTCAGTAATGCGCAGTTGCAGCAATTGCTCGTGGAAGGGGTCGGTCTCATCGGAGCGGGCTTCCTCGACCTGATACGCCCGCAGGATGGCCGGCCAGACGCCAATCGTGTTCGCGGTCTTGCCGGGATGTTATTGGCAGCGCGTGATTACAGGCAGCGGCACCCAGACAGCTTACTTGTGGCGGTGGACAGCGACCTTGCCCGGCTGTGGCTGCGGCTTGGCCGCCGTACTGGGGTGCGCTGCGACCTGTTGGCGGTGCGCCACGAGGATGACCAGTTTGTGTTCGATTGCGTCGAAGTGAAGACGACGGAGGCTGGCGACCTTGCCGATGATAGCGACGAGATAACCCATGCCCGCGAGCAGATTCAGGTTACGCTGGAGGCGTGCGCCGCTGCGCTGCCAGACAATATTTCTGGCCAAGACCCGCTTTCAGCACCGCGATGCGAGATGCTCAAAGAAATCTTCGTTCGCGCCTGTCAGGCGCGCTCCTTGAGCCAAGAGCTTCGAGCGAAATGGTGTGTGTGGTTGCCACAGTTGTTTCGGCAGGAAGGTAAACCGCTGCCGGCGGTCTTTCGAGGTGAAGTCATTCGTGTGTTATTGGGTTGCAACGACGAGACAACTGAAACGGGATTGAGCGAGCAGCCGTTCAGCATCACCGCACGCAGCCTGACCGAGGGACGGATTCAGGATTTGATTGAAGGCCAATCTGGAGAAGAAACACCGCCGCCCCTGCCACGCGACTCTGGCGGCACGGGACCTCGAACGCCGCCTCCCGCTCCACGCACACCGCAGACCGGAGGCCCAGCGCTAACCGAGCAACGCGAAAAGCCACCCCAACCTCAAGGTCGACGCACTGCTTCCACTTCACCTCAGCGCGGAGAGGCGACGACTGCCGCAAGCCGTCCTGATGCATTGGCGTTGGACACCCATAATGCAGACGTCCTAGCCTCTCCGACCATATCTGCTGCCCTGCAGTGGCCACCGCCAGTAAATGCGCTTGGAATGATTGGACAAGCCGAAGCCGTGGCGCAGTTAGTCGCGCAAGTGAACTTTTCAAGGGCTGCGGGACGGCGCTTCCCAGACAAGCTGCTTGTCGGTCCCGCCGGCGTGGGCAAGAGCAGTCTCGCCCGTGCAGTTGCAAGGCAGCTTTTGAACGATGAAGAAATCCTTTTCAACGGAGCTGACCTTCGAACAGCTTTGATGCTCGTGAGCCGATTGCAAGAAAAGCGGAAAATTCCGGCTCGTCCACGCGGCAACGTGTCTGTCCAGAAAAGCCTGATTTTCATTGATGAAGTTCACGCTATTTCTAGTGCTGTCGCCACCGTACTGCTTAGCGCAATGGACGACGCACGCGTAACGACCATCGAAGGTGTCAACTACGACTTCAACGAAGTTATCATTTTCCTCGCCACAACCGACCCCGGGCGACTCTCCGAAGCGTTCAACAGCCGTCCAGACAAGACCTATCTCCGCCCCTACACATTGCACGAACTCGCTGGCATCGTGTGGTTTCACGGCAAGGAAAATCTGGGCGGGCGTGAGCTTGCACGCGAAGTCTGTTATGAGATTGCTGCGCGGATGCGCTGTCAACCCCGCCGGGCTGTGAGGGCATTAACGCAGATGCTCATTCCCCACTTTCACAGCATTACCCACGAAGGAGGGGAGCGAGTAGATTATGCCCGCATTGCTGACTCACTTCAACCGCAGGCTGTTGCCGCTTGGTTTGACTCTCAGGGCACTGACCTGAATGGCTTAGACGCAGCCGCTCGCAACTACTTGACCTATCTTCGGCGAAGCGGCGCGACAAGTGGAGAGCGCTTGCAGCAAGCCCTCGGCATCAGCAATCGCACGGACTTCATTGAGGTCGATGAATATCTTGTGCGGTTGGGGTTAGCCACCGTTTCTGCCGCTGGGCGTGCTCTTACCAGAGACGGCACTCGCTATCTCACTGCACCATCTGACTTGAGGGACAGAATATCAAGACAACAAGGCGGGTGAGCAGGCCAAAGGAGGAATGTGAGAATTTATTTGTCCGGCAAAATTCTCGAAAGCCGTGCAACCTTTGGAAGATCCTCTTTTCCGCTGATTCAGTTGTTCGCCAGGGCCATGTTTTCGGCACAGGCTCCAGCGGTTGACCGTTGGCGAGTCGTTCGGCCAGTCTCCAAAGTCCTTTGTTCAAGGTGACTTTGCAATCAATGCCGCGAAGCGCCCGCACAGAACGGAGTCTGCCGCGACAGTCCCGGTGTGAATCCGCCACTGCCACCCCGCCACGAACCAACTTCTCCTGAACTTATGTGGAGCAAGTGGTTATGTGGAGCTGCCGAGCGTAAGCTCCTGTTCCGACGAGGGCAGTTGTGGTTGATCCATGAGCGGGCGCACGAATGTGCCATTGGGACAAAGCCGCCCGGAGGTCGCACTGGGCATGGCGGAGCGGATACCAAACTTCCGCGCCTCATAGCTGGAGCTGGAACGGACGGCGCGCATGAAACGATTCCGCTTGTTGTTCATTCATGTAGCTGGGCGGATGAACCGCAACGATTGCCATCCTCGCTGTCGCCGGACGGAAAAGACGCCTTGCATCCCGTCGCCGACCCCTATGCAGTTTCAAAAACCGCCGCCGGACTAGACGGAAATTGTCCCGGAAATGGGGCCCGAACCGGGCGATTTCATGATTCATCAAACACCAGTGGGGTGCTTTCTACGGGACGGAACTTGACTTGGAATTCAGAAGGCGCGGCATAGCGACAATGGTCCTGTGCGGCATCTCGACAAATATCGGCGTGGAAAGCACCGCCCGATTCGCTTATGAATACGGTACAATTAGATTTTTGCGGAATACGCCATGTCCGCCCTGTCGCCAGAAGAGCACATGGTCACCGTTACCAAGATATTTCCACGCATTGGCCTGGTACGAAAAACCAAAGAAAAGAAATATTGGCCGATCTATCGCACGATTGATTTTCACCAGTCCGGGCAGACATGAACTGAAGCGGTAGCTGTGAACTGGAGTGGAGCTGGCACAGCGGCGCGGCGGCGATACACGCAAGCTCAAGATTGCCCGAATGTTGCGCCATCACCGGCACGAGCACCGGGGACAAACCAATGCGCTTGCCAGCATGATCGTCGCATCTATAATACGAAATACGCATGTTTGAGGATTTGTTCGCCAAACAGGGGCTTTCGATGGGCCGGCTGCATGGACTGATTCTGCTGAGCGATTCGGCCAGCAAACCTGAGCCGTCCTCGGCAGCACAGTACAGTGCTTGCGCTCCGAGCCGCCACAAGAGGAGATCTGAGAACTATGAAACAGGAGGCCACGACAAATCATGAAGTCAAAGACCGCAGCCCTATGAAGCCAGAGAACCACGATCAGCTTGCCGAAACCGCACGGGAAGCCTTCCGAGCCCTTCCTTTGAAGTATCGTACTCCGATCTTTAAGAAAGCTGACCAGGGCGCTCCAAATACAATTCGCCAGATACTCCAGGCCGCACACATCCCCCCTTCCTTTCAGGCCGCTCGGATTGGATACTGGTTGAGGGCCGAACAGCAGAGCAAGCTGGAAGACGTTGTACTTTCGTCCGAGAACGAAGCGTGGTTTGAGAGTCTGCTACGCGGTTTTTTCTGCCATGCCCACACGTCCCTAAATGACTTGTTGCTCAGTTTAATTGACCCAGAAGGGGCGGCGCCAAAGACCTTTGAAGAGGCTCTTGACGCTGTCCAGGAAAAGTTTCCCCAAGATCCATACATGGCCCTTTACAGGGCGGCTATATGCTGGGTCTGCCGAGACGCCATGAGCGCTCACAAAAAACTCACCGAGAACAGCGGCGGTGATTTGGCGGCTACTCAGGGAGAGAATCCTGGCAAACCCAGCACAGAGGAGCGAGACCCCGCAAATCAACCGCCGAGCAGCGACGCAGCTTCCGGTCGCGGCAACTTTGCAGAACTCGACAAGGAACTGCAGGCCGTGTCGGGAACAGTGGTCAAGCTTGAGGCAATGCAACCGGTGGAAGTCGCCACAGCCATGACGGCCCTGCAGCGTGCCCATGCTTTAACGACGAGCCTGGCCCAAGAACTAAAGTCTTTGGCCACCGAAGCCGATGAGCCCGAACCGATATGGTCCTCGCGTGAGGAGTTCATCGCCCTGCGCGAGCGGGTGGCTGCCTTGGCGAGCGGGCGTGCTAGAATGCACCAGCGCGCAGCCATTTTGGTCGAAGCATTGGCGAGGTTGTTCACGGGTGCCAGCGTCCATCATCGGCTCCCCAGTCGAAGCGTTGCTTTGACCGAACTTGCCCATTGCGTAGCAAGCGAGATCATCGAACACGCCGCCAATCTGAAAACTATCCTGATGGGTCATTCCGGGTCGGCTATTGACTGGCTAAAGTGGCTCTGGCAACAAGAAGGCACAGAGGCAGAGAATTTTCAGGAAAAGCTTCGCCCGATCAGCCCTGCCTTCGCAAATCTACTCGCCGATGCAGACTGGCGTGATCTTCAGTGGCCTGAATCCTCTTCCTCGAGTGCAATTTCACTTCCGCCGTCACAAACTCAACCGGAGGAAACTGCGGCCACCAAAGCGCTTTCCGAGCCAGAGCCCACCCCAACTACGGTGCAGGCATCTGCGCAGTTCCAACCTGAGTTTGCCTCGCCAAAACAGGACACCCCTAGCAAAACCTCTGCGCCAGCGCCGGTCGATGAAAAAGATGTCCCTCAACCCGGACCTTCGGCTCCGATTCTGAATGAGTCGCCCGCAGCAGCCTCCCAATCAATTTCAGAAACCACTCCCAAGCTGAAGTCCGAGGAGCCTCAGCCGAGCAAGCCCATCCCCAGCGAACCCATTATGGTCCCAGAGGGCGAGGTGACCCAGACCGAGGCCGTCCTGGTCACGGACGCCGCGCCACCCCAACCTGCCGGGAAAAGCATGACGATTATTGCTGAAACTTGGCGGTTGGCTTCCACGAATCGCTGGGGTCTGGCAAGCCATCTCGCCGCTCTCGATACTAGCGCTGCATTGCCACCCCAGTGGGTCTTCGAGGCCGCAGCCCTCGCACCGCACGTAAACTACGAGGTCAGCCCAATCAGCGAGCGTCTGACCGAGACTTTTGCTCGTTCTGCAGACTTTCGTGCTGAATCCATTCAGCCGGAGGTGCGTGTTGTAACCCGCGTCCTCCTTGCTGCTGTCGCCCTGCGCCCCGCCCTCCTCGCGCCGAAAACCAACGCGGCCTCTGTTCTCAAGCTCAGCGAACTCACGCTTGTCCCCAGACTGCAGGCACTCGGACAGTTTATCGAAGCGGTAGCCGAGTTCGGTCTGCACCGGCAGGCCCTTCAACCGGAAATGCTGCTTTCTTCGCACAACCTCGACGACTGGGAGCACCAACTCGCACGCGTTCGTGCGGAGATACATCAGTGGATCGAACAGGCTCCCACACGCGGTTTCAACTATGCTCTTGCAGCACGCATTTGGCGCAAATGGACCAGCCAAGACGGCCCGATTCGCCACCTGCTCCAAGAAACCGCAGATGCTGACACCGAACACGTCACAGCAGTAAGGGCAAAATGGGAACCTTGGGCCCGGCGTGCCGCTGAACTCGTTCAAAGCGGAATCAGGGAGTTCAACCATCGCAAGACCATGGATGGCACCGCACGCGACAAGCTCATCGCCCGGATTGGCGAAGCAGTCCGACTCGCCGACCGGGTCCTTGTCCTGCTATCCCAAGCGCCGCGACCCGGGGCGCCCTTTCGCACGGAGCAAGTCCACCAGCTACTCGCCGCCAGCCAGCGCAACCTCAGTCCCGCTCGGCAGGAACTCGAGAACCTCCTCTCAGCCTCGCCGGGCGATGCCACCAATGCGGCTGTTCGCCTCTGCGACACCGCGCTCAAGCAGGTGGAATACTTGCTGCAAGGTCACCTCCCGCTACCAGGGGGAGACGAACCTAATCCGCGATTGATATTAGATGTTGAACTCCTCCGTGACCCGGAATTCCAACTCTGCTCAGACGGAACGGTAATTTCACCTGACCACTCCCACCTCGACCTTCTCCTTGCAATCGCGCAGACGAGCCCGGATTGGAAGGATGCTTGGAAGCGTCAGGTCGATGCTGAGAATCACGTCGGAACCGCTGCCCTCTTGGAGTTCTTTCGCTTGCAGCAGCCCCCCGGCCTGGACGTTGCTGAACTCGAGCATCAACGCGACCATGAGCTCCAAGCTTGTCGGCACCGGCTGGAGCAGGAAACCGGTGATACCCGCCGTTTGCTCGACGAATTTGCAAGCCTCGGCCTTTGTCGTGAACTGGATTACGACACTTGGACTGCTGAGATAAGTAACGTTGAACAAGCGCTAATATCCGCAATGGAATTCGCGCCATTGTATGCTCGCCTCGCTACTGTCCGCCAGAGATTCCAGTGCCAGCGCGATACGGAATCGGCCCGAGTTCGCCAGCGGCTGGATGCCACAGAAGCCGTGCAACCGGCCGACCGAGATCGCATCACCTCGCTACTCGCCGCGGGTGATATTCACACCGCCACCGATTACCTCGACCTTGTGGCCAAAAAACTTCCCTTGCCGGAGTCAGGCACACCGCCGTCGGTTTTCCTAGCCTTCTTTGGGAGCGACGGGTGGCTACGGAAGGCAGAGGCATCGTTCCGTGACGCCACTGTCAATGAGTCTTGGCAGGCTGCCCGCGATGGCAGCGTGTGGAATGGTTTAGACTTCCAATTCCTTAGCCCGGATCAACGCTCAACCACCGTCTCCCAGCTCCAGCTCTGGCAGACCCTCGAACGCAAACGTCAGGCAAGCGAAGCAGACGTAAGCAAACTTGCGTCCTCCCTCGGGCTACAGCCGATAAAAGTCACGGCACGCCCAGTTCGGACCGGAGCCCACGTTGTTCAACCATTCACCATCCAAGCCCAGATACTCGACGAACGGTCCTCAGCAATAGTGCCGGCTTTTGGCTCTGACGCTAATGGACGGTACACTCTGCACCTTGTCTGGGGCGAGCCAGACGCGGAGGAATTGCTGTCGCTCTGTCGTCGCGACACCGGAGACACTTCCGCCCATATTTTAGTAACCTTCAGATTGCTAGCTACAAAAGAGCGTTACGAGTTGGCAGAAGAGGCCCGAAAGCCTGAGCGCGCGTTCAAAGGTGTGGTGGTCGACCGCGCACTATATGCATTCACCTGCGCCCAGCCCACTGCGCGCTTCCCCACTCTTCTCCGCTGCGCGCTGCCGTTTTCGTGTGTCGAACCTTACAGCATCGCCGCCGGCGAGGTGCCGCCCGAGATGTTCTTCGGTCGAGGTCGTGAACTGGAGTCTCTCGCCGACCCACGGGGATCGTGCTTTGTCTACGGTGGCCGTCAACTTGGCAAAACGGCTCTGCTCCGTGCGCTCGGACGCCGATTCCACAATCTCGAACGAGGTCGAGCGGCTATTTTTGTTGACCTCAAGCGCGAACTCTTCAGCCGTGGTCGCGGCATTAACGCCCTCTGGAGCGTGCTCGTGACGCGGCTCCAAGAGGTCGGCGTGCTCAGCGAAAACAAGGTCGGTGCCTCAGCCGGCCAGGAAGCACTTTTTCGGCACATCAAGGAATGGCTCGATGCCAGCCCAGATCGGCGGCTCCTTCTCCTGCTTGACGAAGCGGACACCTTCCTTGAAGAAGACGGAAAAGAGACTGAACACTACGAACCCTTCCCACGCTGCCAACGTTTGAAAGGCCTGATGGAAGACACGGCGCGTCGCTTCAAGGTTGTCTTCGCGGGGTTGCACAACGTGCAGCGCACCACGCGCTCCGCCAACCACCCGCTCGCACATTTCGGCGACGCCATCTGCATCGGTCCCATGTTGGAGGAGGCAGAGTCCCGCGAAGCTCGTGCCCTCGTGGAACAGCCGCTGGCTGCAGCAGGTTACTTGTTCCAGTCACCGGAAGTCGTAAGCAGGATACTCGCGCTTACTAATTATTACCCGAGCTTAATCCAGATTTTCTGCCATCACCTGCTAGTGGACCTTCGCGCAAACCACGTAACGAGATTTCAAAACTCTCGCTCTACACCTCCTTGCGTGATTACCTCACAACATGTGCAGACGGCCTACGGCAGTCGTGTTCGAGAGGCTATCCACATAAAGGTCGGTCTTACACTAGACCTGGACAAACGCTATAAACTCATTGCCCGCTTGCTTGCTTTCTACAACGCCAATCAGCCGGGCGATGACGGCGTCGCACTGCGCGATATCAGGGCCGACGCGGCAGACCACTGGCCTGCCGGCTTTAGCGAGATGCGAACCGACGACGAGTTCCGTTGCTTGCTGGAGGAAATGGTTGGGCTCGGCATTCTCCGACAGATTCCAGCTACGAGCAAGTTCGCCCTCCGCAATCAAAACGTGACAACCCTTCTGGGCAACGCGGAGGAAATTGCGCGCCAACTCGACGAGGCGAAAAACTGGGAACCGGCCTTGAAGTACGAGGCCGACAAATTTCGCCGGTTGCTGACTGAAAGGCCGAAACTGGTCTTTAGCCCGCTCACCGCTCAGCAGGAAAGTGACCTGAAGGCTCCCGAAAACCGCGTCGCCATCCTTTATGGCTTGCCCGCCTCCGGACTCGCCCAGGTATCTGCGGCTATGGCGAGCGACAGCCTGTTCAGCAAATCCCGAACCTCGACCGTGCGCGACTGCTCGGACGCCGCCGGCCTTTCTGACTACATCGCCCGCAGGGAACGCGATCCGCAATCCAACACGATCATTGTGGTTCCGGCCGATCTGCCCTGGGACGAAACCTGGGTCGCTGCTGCCAATGCACGAGTTAAGACGTTTACCTCCAAGGACGCCTTCCTGACCGTGCTTTTCATCGCTGATCCACATCGGACGGCAGCCACTATCCAGGGACTCGAAGGAGCGCGGGACGAAGGAGTCCGCGAGATAACTCTGCGCCCGTGGGACGACGCGGCAGTGCGTCAATGGCTTGAGGATCTGGGTATTGGTGGGGATCGTGGGATCCGGGACCGCATCCGCCAGATCACCGGCAACTGGCCCGAGCTGTTAATGCGCCTCAACACCTCCAGCGCGAACGGTCTGCTTCAGTCTTGCGACGACATCGAGCGACTATTGCAGCAACCCGATCAACTATCTGAGTTTCGCTCTGCCTTTGGGTTTGGTGAGGAATCTGCGGACCAACCTCTTCGGATAGCAGCCCAGCTAAAGCAGTTCACCGTTGAAGAGGTCTGCGAGTTCTCAGAAGTTCCTGACGACCATGCACGTCAACGTGTCGCCGAATGCATCGCTCGGGCGGAACGACTTGGTCTCATATCGATCGCTGGAAGCAAACTTGAATTCGATCCCGTAGCCGCGAGCATCCTTCTCAAAGCAACCGCGCCCGCATGATCGATTTCTGGCAACTGCCCGAGCCCGCCCGCTTTATTCGAACCGTGGTCGAAGATTTGCGCGCCGGATACAACGTCGTGCTTGCCATTCCCGATCACGTTCCCGGTGGCTGGGCCACAACCTTTCGTGCAGCATTGTTCGCCGCAAGCCTCCCAAGACTAGAGGGAATCCAACCCGATGGTTCCACGCCCATCTCCGCCATTTACAAAGCACTCCGTCTCGGACCATGCTCACCTCGTGCAACCGTCTCCGGCCTTTGCGATCAGGCTGGTTTCCGCGGACGGATTCTCCATGTCCAACAATTCACACCTGACGCATGGCAAGCCTGGTCCAACTTTCTCCAGGATTACGAGGACGCCTGCCGCCATTTGGAGTTGGCCGAGCGCACGCTTTTCATTGTCACATTGGCTGGAGAGTTGGCGATCAGCGCTCCCGCGCCTGCCAATCTCTTGCGAGTCCACCGATGGCTCGACCGCATGGACGGTCTCAATGCTCGCTTGCACGCCGCTAATCTTCTCGCCGCAAACACGCAGACGCACTGGCAGCGCCAACTAACGGTTGCGCTACTCGCGGAGCTAGCCCTCTGGGATCCCGAGGTCGTTACGGCTGGCGCGTCGCTTCCACTCGCAGACATCCTGGAGCCCGGATCTTGGCTCGTCCAAATCGCTGTCGCACGCGGGTGGTCAGTCACTGATGACCTAATGTCACCCGCCGCAGAATGGCGTGGGCTTCGGCAATTGTTTGAAGGCCGTCGCTGTACCCACTCCGCTTGGCTTGCCCTGGCGGATCGCAAAGAAGCTCTTGCCCATCGCGTGTGGAGCGGGCAGGTCGCTGCGCTTTTCCCCATCCTTGAGCGCCACCGGCGTGGCCTCCTATACTGCTACCGCAGACTGCTACGCGTCCCTTGGTCCACCCAGTTCGCCACGATTAACGAATTGGAAGACTTGGAGCTCAACCACATCGCTGACCAGCTCAGACCGCAAAGCAGAGGAGATCTGCGCGACGTCTACGAGTTCGTCTCTTGGCTGCGCGACGTGCGTAACGATCTTGCTCACCTAACCAGTGTCACGCCCGAGCGCTTACTAGAGCCGAGATTCCAATCACGAATGGGGAACTTCCTAACCAGCGAGGACGACTGACTTTCCTTGCGCGGCCGGAAAGTGGATACAAAGAAATAGCGGTGGAGATCCTGGCTGACACCTACATCCTCGACCTGAAGTTCACGCGCGAGGAGTTGAAGGCGTTCAACCCGGAGACCACCCCGATGCACCCTTCCTGGTTCACTCCGGGGCCCGGTTCCAGATGGCGGCGGATTATCAATTGGCGCGGATCGCCCGGCGGATTGCCAGCGGTTCCGCTGGCCACCAGGCGCACCAAAACCTCGTCAGCGCGAGGACCTTCCAACTCCAGACACTCGATCTTTAATGGTCGGCTCGGTGTCCGCCACACGGCGGCTCGGATCGGGATAATGGGCATGTCAAGCATTTCGATGTCAATCTGTTCCGATTAAAGGAGCGCAAGTTGTTGTCCGCTTGGCTCGCGCAAACTGCTGACGCCCAGCCCCAGCAACCGCAGCGGGCGCGAAACCAGTTTGTCCCGGCCCAGCAGGAAACAACCCAGGCGGTAAATGTCAGTCACCTCGGTGATCGGTTCCTCGACTGAAAACTGGCGTGTGAGGGTGGTGAAATCGCTGTAGCGCACCTTCACCTGAACCGTGTGCGCCCCCAAGCGCCTGTGTTTGAGCCGCGCTGAGATATCCGTCGCCTGTTCTCTCAGGCAGGCGCGCAGCACCCTCCGGTCGTCGGTGTCTTTAAGAAACGTTTCTTCACCGCTGATGCTCTTGATCTCGTCTCCGATTTCCAGCGGGCGGTCGTCTTCGCCAAACGCGAACTGTTTCAGTTTCAGCCCGAACGAGCCGACCAAGGCGCGCAGATCACCGGGGTAGTCCTGCAAATCCCCAACCGTGACGATGCCCGCCTGGCCCAGGGTCTGTTCGGTGACTTTGCCCACCCCGTAAATCACCCGCACCGGCAGCGGTCGCAAGAACGAAACCTTCTCACGTTCGGAAATGACGGTGAGACCGTCAGGTTTTTTATGGTCGCTGGCAATCTTGGCCAGCAATTTGTTGGAGGCAATGCCGATGGTGGCGGTCAATTTGCGCTCGGACTGAATCCGCTGTTTCAAGTGCCGGGCCAGAGGCATGGCCTTGAGCAGCGACGCGTCGATGTCCTCCGCCTGGCTGATGGCGGACACGTCGAGATACGCCTCGTCAATGGACATGGTCTCCACGACCGCTCCGGTTTGGGCGACAATCTGCATGATTCGCCCAGATTCCTCCCGGTAATGATCGATGCGCGGACGCACGAAAATGCCGCTGGGGCAAAGGCGCCCCGCCGTGGCGCTGGGCATGGCGGAGCGAACACCAAACTTCCGCGCTTCATAACTGGCGGCACACACCACTCCGCGCTGAGTCGGGGGCGCGCCGACAATCACAGGGCAGCCGCGCAGCCGCGGGTCGTCCCGTTGCTCCACGGAAGCGAAAAACGCGTCCATGTCCAAATGGCATATGACACGAAATGCCGTCACGAAGGGAGATTATCACGGACATGATAAAGCTCGAAGATTTTCCGGTGTCGCCTTGGGTTGACATCTATGGCGAGAGCATCACCACGCCGTTTTGGACCTGCATTATGGCAGGTCGCCCAACCCGGTCAGGAGCAAACTGGCGCTCCGTCGTTTCGCTCGACGCCCACAACGAAAAGCGGACGTCACCGGTGGCCAGCGCCTGTCGCAGAAGACCGGAACATTAAGATTGCCTTCGACCGATCAAAGTGGCAAATGGGGGCATGGCTAAAACATCAAAGAAAGCAAAAAGAACACCGAATGCAGCCTTCATGAAACCGGTCACACCGGATGAAACGCTCGCCAAAGTTGTCGGTGACAAACCTCTTCCACGTACCGAGTTGACGAAGAAGCTGTGGGCCTACATCCGCAAGAACGGGCTGCAAGACGCAAAAAAGAAGACGCTCATCAACGCCGATGAGAACCTCAAGACCGTTTTCAACGGCAAAAAACAGGTCAGCATGTTTGAAATGACCAAGTTGGTCTCCGGGCATGTGAAGAAATAAGGGCTTGGGTTATCGTTGCGCGCCGCCGCGAACAGGGGGCGCACAGCCGAGGATGTTTGTCGCAAGGACAGCAGGAGAAAAGGGCGCCTATAGGGAGATTCCGTGTTTCTTGGCGGCTTTCTTCAAGTGCTCCAATGCTGTGACAAAGTCGCCTCTGTTAACGAATTGCTCGAATTCCTCGTAAGCCTCCGAACTGAACGCGGAGCGGAACGTGGCGCGGTTGGCCTTCAGGCAATCTTTTGCGCCTGGATCCTGATCCGCGAGCAGAGGGAAAATCTCGTTCACCGCCTTGCGCAGTTGAGCGGGATTCACTGGAGGCAGGGCCGGCGGCCGGCGGGCGGGCGCAGGTTTCCCTTCCTTCGGCTTCAGCACATGTTTGAGATCGGCAACGAGATCACGCACAACTTTCGCCAACTCCTCCCAACGGGACTCAATTTCGCCGGGATCAGCCTGCTCGTGGGTTGCGCGCGCCAACGCCGCCGCGGCGCTCTCTGCTGCGGTCGCCCCAATGTCGCCTGCGGCTGTTTTGAGCGACTGCACCATCCGCTCAACCCCTGCCAAATCGCCTTGCAGGAGAGCCTCGCGGATCTTTTCGGGCGCGCCGGTCTGGTTTTCAACGAAGCGCTGGAGCGCCTTGAAGTAGAGCTTGGGATTGGCCCCTGCGCGCGCAAGGCCGTCGGTCGCGGCAAGTCCTTCGATCACAGGAAGGTCCAGCGGAACAGCCGTCGTTGCGGAGTGGTTTTCCAAGCCAGCGCTTACAGCTTGGGGCTCGGACTGCGGCTTGGGAGCGGTGCTTTCCAAAGTCTTCGGCTGGGCAGTGACTTGTTTCATCGAGCGTCCGGCCGACTTTTCCAATTCCTGCGGTGCGAATGCCGAAGAAGTCGGTTCAAGCTCGAGCGATGGCAGTCTGGAGTCCTCGGCCGATGCTATCGCGTGGGCATCAGCCGCAGGGTTGGCTGGCGTTTGACCCGCCTCGAGCTGCGCTTCGAACAAATCTATCTGGTCGTCACGACGGACCTTCTCGCGTTTCGCCATTCTGGCGGACTTCTTCTTTGCCCGTGGCGCCGATGTGAGGGCGGTGTCGTCCGCCAGCGCTTCGTTGGAGGTCGGGTGTGGCGATGATTCCGCCTTGGACCTGGTCGTCGCCGGTGGAACAGCCAAAGACGTAGGCGTTGCAGCCAAATGCTCTCCTCGGCGTTCACTGGGAACAGGACCGATTTTCTCTCCCGCCACGGTCGCGGAGCTTTGCTCAACTGGAGCAGCAACCAAGGCGATTGCAGGACTTGATGCCACAGACAGTTCAACAGGTGGCATCACCGCTTCCCCGCCTCCGATCTCTTTGGGTTCCGACGGCACTCGGTCAACCAGCGGCGCAGTCTGTACACTGGCGCTCTTGGCCGAATCATTCTGCAGATGCTTCAATTCTGCTTGTGCTTTCTGGAGAAGATCACTCAATTCCGTGACACGGACCCCCGCCTGCTCTGCCGCGAGCAAGCGTCCTCTCAGCTCGTGGTTACTTTCGTCCATCTCCTTAAGTTTGGCCGTACTGGCCTCAGCAGCTTCCCTCGCTGAACGATTAGCTGCGTCCAGGCGGGCCTGCAGGTCGGCAATGGTCGCCTGGTCCTGCTCAAGCCGGGCTTGGGTAGCCGCAGTGGTTCTAATCTCGACGCTGGCGGCCGCTTCCAAGCGGGCCTGCAGTTCACTGATTGCCTGGTGCGCTTGTGCAAGTGCCAGGTGCGCCTGATCGAGTTCAGCCTGCTTAGCCTGTGCTGCTTCAGCCGCCGCGAGGGCAGTGGCGTCCAGTCGGGTTTGCAATTCACGCGCGCTCAATTCCGCCTGCTTCAGCTTCGTCTGGGCGATCTCGTTGGTTTCATCGGCCCTGCGCACCGTTCCCTCCAGACGCGTCTGCAACTCCGCAAGCGTGAACTCGGCCTGTGCGGCCGCCGTACCATCCTTCAAGCCACTGCAATCCTTTTGCGTCTGTCTTCGTTCTGCGATGTCATGGGCCAGCCGCCGGCTTTCCAGCAAATTCGCCAGCAGGCAGAGCAAGCCGGAAACCCCGAGTACGCCGAGGGATTCGAGCGCCACCTTCGTCGCGTTAACCCAGCCGCCCCGTGGCTGCAAGGCGAGGCGGAATTCGAGGTTTTGTGCCCGAACCGGCTGCTGCACAGCGTCCTGAAACGACAACGCTCCATGCGCGGCAATGGTCACCGCCTTCTGTTGGGCAGAGGCAGGTGCAAAGAAAGCGTAGTTGTAACCTTGCGTCGAGAGTTCAGAGACCTCGGCCCGAGCCAAGGCCTCCGGCAGTCGCATTGTGACGGCAACAAAGCCCCAGAAGTAATCGCGGCCATCGCGCCCCCGTTGGAAAACCGGCACCCTCACCACGATGCCCGGCTCTCCGTGATAGAGTCTCAACGGCCCTGTTACGGTCAGAACACGCCTCTGGATGGCCGCATACGCGCCGGGACGTTGCGCCTTATCTTTCAGCACGTTAAACCCGATGGCTCGCTCGTTTCCTGCCCGCGGCACGATGTCGCTGACGACGCCGCCAGGTTGGAGTTCAAGAGAGGCAAGTCCGGGCCGGGATGCGAGCAACTCCAGCGCGGTCGTCTGGAAATTGGAAATCCCAAAACCGCTCTGTCGGGCTAGTGCGCCCAGCACCTCCGCCGCCGTCAACGCCTGGCTGAACTGCAACTCCACAGCGGTGCCTCGCGCCTGGGCCGCGTTGCGGGCTTGTACGCGCGCGGCGTCGGCTCCTTCTTTCGCTCGCCACCCCACCGCTGCCAAACCCAGCACAAGGCAAAGCAGGAACACAATCGGCGCAGGCCGCGCCGCGAATCGCTCCAGCCGCGAGGGTTTGGAGCCTGTCGGAGAAGCCGGAAAGGGGTTCATGGCGCTGATGCCGCTGGCCCATGGCACAGAGTCACGACACAAGCCTGGTTCAGCCCAGGCCTGGCTCGCGCACATCCGTTGAACTTCATTTCACCGGCAGGCATGTCGGCAAGATAAACGCCAGCTGGCGATGATGAAATTGTTTTCTGAACGGGGTGGAGAAGTCGAGGGCACCAGTGCCGTTATCATTCACCGTTCGCAGAGCCATTGATTGCTCACGAAATTGCGCACACTTTCGTCCGCGACGAAAATTGCCGGACGAAAGCGATGTTGGCGGAGAACAAGGCGCGGGAACAGGGATTCGGAGCCGAGTTGGACTGCAAGGAGAGTGAGAAGGAGCGGTTGAATCCCAACAAGTCTGGAACAGGTGGTTCCAGGGGGTTCATCAAAATGTTGTTGAAACCATAGTCCGCCGCCTCCTGGAACGCCAACCGGTTTGCGTCTGTCCTGTCTCATTTCTTGCTCCCCTTTGCCGCCTGGGATAGGCTGGCGTCGAATCGTATGAAGCATATCCGCCGGGCGCTGCTTTCCTTGAGCGTCGCCTTAGTGACTTCCGCCATTGCTCAACCAGCAGTCAGCCCCGACCTGCCGGTGATAAACCTCGATGATCTGGGAGTTTACGCCGTCGGATATGCCTACCGCGGCCAAGCCGAGCAGCAGTTTCCACTGGGCTGGTCGGGGTTTTTCGAGGACCGCACGGGAGTGGCGTGCGAGCCATTCGGCACGCAAAATGGAGAGCGAACATTTCTTCTGCACTGCCCCTGGCGCAACGGCACTGGCATCGCCTTCCAGCAATTTGTCCTTCGCCTCCCGGCCGAGGCGACACGCATCCTGCTGCGGGGCGCCACCGCGATGCGCTCGCAGAACGTGACCAACTCCGACGGCGTCACTTTCCGCCTCTACGCCGACGGCATCAAGCTGTTCGACTATCACCAGACCAACGACGTCTGGCGCAAATTCGAATTCGACTTCAGCGCCCACCGTGGGTCCAACCTTACGGTGCGTTTCGAGGTGGATCCCGGACCCAAGAACAACCCCTCGTTTGACTACTCATTCTGGGGCAACCGCGAACTTGTGCTGGAGGGTTATACCCCGCCCGCTCCAACCCGCCCTTCGCCACCGCCTCTTGCCCTCTCCAACCTGTGGGCCGGGCAAACGACGGAAGTAGCGCCCCAAAGCGGATTCCCGGGGACTTCCACGGTGAGCCTTTCCAACGGGGTGGCTCGCTTCCGTTGCACCGGCCCTGATGGTGTCCTCGAATACCAATGGTGTGCCCCGCGTTCGGCCCATGATGGTCTCTTCGGCATACTCACGCTCAACGCGCAGATGGCAGGCGACACACCGGTCTCGGTGCTATTGGCAAACTCGGCGGCGCTTTCGTGGAGCCAGCCGGCTTTGCCGGCCGCCAGCGGTTGGATCCAGACCAATCAAGGCTACATGCTCTGGCGGACCTTCAACGTCGGCTCGACTTCTGCCACCGTTCGCATCACCGGGCAAATGGTGGGTAAGAGCCTGGCGCTGGCGCTCACCTGCGATCAACCCAAAGTGACCGCCTTCGATCCCGGCGTCTGGGGGCCAGTAGTGCGGCGACGGCAGGTCGTGGTGCCCTACTATCCCGGCGCCGTCCATTATCTTCCGCAGGAAGGTCTCTTCGTAGGCGCGTTGCTTGACTGGACCAGTTCCGCCGCCACATCGTACAGCGGGACCAAAGCCAGCTATGACGCGCTAACCGACGGCACGCGCGTCCCGCTGCGGGAACGCGCCGTTTTCACAGCCGCCTGGCACCTGGCGGAGGTGCTGCCAAATCCGCCGAACCCGCCTTCGCCCTGGCGCGGTTTTCTAGCCAACAAGATCGTGCTCGACATCTGGGGTGGCGCGTTCACCAACATCGCCGCCAGCCTGAGCACGCTGGCCGGTTATGGCATCACCAATTGCGTAGCGCTCATTCACGATTGGCAGCGCAGCGGCTATGACAACGCGCTGCCCATGCATTACCCGGCCAACGCCCGTTATGGGGGTGACGCCGGCATGAGCAACCTCGTCGCCACCGGCACGCGGCTGGGCATCCGGTGCGCGCTCCATGAGAACTACGTGGACTACTACCCAAACTACGATTTCTATGACACCAACGACATCGCCCTCGACTCGGCCGGCCACCTGCAACGCGCGTGGTACAACCCCGGCACCCACATTCAATCCTTTGCCGTCAAGCCCAATGCCATCCTGCGTCTTGCCGCCACTCAATCCCCGGAGATTCATCGCCGTTACAACACGCAGGCCGACTACCTGGACGTGCATAGCGCGGTGCCGCCTTGGTTCCATGTGGATGACCGCGCCAGCCAAACCGGGGCCGGCCAGTTCAGCCGGGTGTGGGACGTTCACCGGCAACTCTGGGCTTACGAACGCAAAACGCACGATGGCCCTGTCTTTGGGGAAGGCAATAATCATTGGTACTGGAGCGGATGCCTGGATGGGGTGGAAGCCCAGTTCGGGAGCGGTTGGCCCGGCAACGGCGGCTTCACCGCGCCTCTGGCCGTGGATTTCGATCTGCTCAAGGTACATCCACTCCAGTTCAACCACGGCATGGGTTACTACAGCCGTTGGTGGCCCAGCGAATCTTACCAGACCAATTGGGCTGGACCCGTGCCCATGGTGGTGCTCGACCGGTACCGGATGCAGGAGGTGGCCTATGGACACGCCGGGTTCCTCGACGCTTCCGTGTATGCCAATGTTCCGCTGGCCTGGTTGGAATATCATTTGCTTTCTCCCGTCATTGCCCGCTACGCGGTGGCGAGGCCCCAGGAGATTCTCTACGAATCTCACGGCGCCTGGATTGATGCCACTGCGGCGGCCAAGCTCGACGACGCGGGCGTATGGAACCGCGTTCGGGTTCGGTATGAAAAT
>Ga0224555_1000376_pt1 | contig 68083 bp, 61 predicted proteins | sample 714S23034metaG_FD_180687 | JGI IMG/M metagenome (GOLD analysis project Ga0224555, IMG submission 180687) | Peat soil microbial communities from Stordalen Mire, Sweden - 717 S2 30-34 | ecosystem: Environmental > Terrestrial > Soil > Wetlands > Peat | place: Sweden: Norrbotten County, Stordalen... | reverse complement strand
CCAGAATCGGTCCAACAGAGCGGTTGAACCCCGAACGCCCTCGGCTCTCGACTCAACCAGGGCCTACCGCTCCATCAAACCCAGATGCCGGACCTTCTGGAATTCAGCTACTTGCACCACGGGCTGTCAGGAGTAGCTGGCGTTCCCGGAATTGTGATGTCGGGCATTCCCGGTCCTCCGGGAATGGTCGTGTCCGGCGTGCCGGGCGAACCTGGAATGACAGTGCCCGGTGTTCCCGGCGTGCCCGGGCTGCCTGGAATGTCGCGGCATTGAGTGGCCGACTTGAGTTGTCCCGGCTGCGGCAAGCGCGATAGCGGAATCGACTGCGCCACCTGCTTTGCGTCCAACTGGAGTGGCGCGCCCAGCGTCATTTCCACCTCGGCCCCATTGTCGAGCAGCAGATCGTTCGCCGGCGTCACCTGAATGGTGATCGCAATCAGCGTCTCGCGGGACGCGGATTGCGGATCGCCCGATGAGGGACCGGCTGCCGACGCCTGCATCGCGTTTGCTCCGCCGGGCAGGTCAGGTCCGGGCAGGTCGAGGGTGTATCCATTGGCGAAGATGATTTTGGTGAAGAGCACCTGAATCTCAGCGCGATCGAACTTGCGCGTCGGCCGCGTCACGCTTTCAATCGTCCCTTCCACGTAGGCGCCCGCGGGAATCGCCATGCCGTTGCCGGCAATGGTTGGAAACGAAGTTTGCGCGTAGACGGTGTCGCCGTCCTTGGCGGACTGCGCCCACTCGGGGCGCGTCACAACCAATTCAATTCTGGTTCCTGCCGGGACGGTGATGGAAGCGGGCGCGCTTGCTGGGGAGGGCTGCGTCAGCGTTGACTGATTCTGGATCGCCGAACCGCTGACCGGAAAACCAAGGAGAGAAATCGAAAGCAATACAACTTCAAAGCGTCTCACGATACCACCTCCACGTACTGCGGTATCACTTGCGTCAGATGCGAACCACTGAGATTGGTTGTACTCTTTCCGCGGGCATCACATTCTTTATTCCGCGCAGCTCGCCGTAAAATCACTCTGAACACGTGTACTTGTGATCGGCGTTACGAGGTGACCGCAATCCGTGCCGAACGAGTTCCAATCTGTTGACTTCGATCCAGCCGAACCGAAGGCCGCGCTGGCCGAGCTGCCGCAGTCGGCAGCGGTCTTCGCGCTTTATGGCGCGGACGCGCACGCCGAGCCCTACATCGGCCGCACGCCCAATCTTCGTTCGAGACTTGACCGCCTGTTGCGGCCCTCTCTGAAGCATCCACGCCGGCTGCATCTCGCGGGACTCGTTCGCCGAATCGATTGGAAGCTCACCGGCTCGGAGTTCGAATCGCTGCTCGCGCAGTTTTCCCTTTTGGAAGAGATTTTCGGCGCAAAGGCACTGGAGCGAATGCACCTCCGTTCGCCCGCCTTCGTCCGTTTTCTCGGCAGCAATCCCTATCCTCGCGTTACGGTCACGCATCGTCCCAGCCTGCGCGAGGCCGATTGGGCCTACGGGCCGTTCCCCTCCCGGGCCGCCGCTGAACGCTACGCGGAGGAGATGCTCAAACTTTTTCTTTTGCGTCGCTGCACGTTCGAACTCGCGCCCGATCCGAGCTATCCCGGCTGCGTCTACTCCGAGATGAAGATGTGCCTCGCGCCCTGCTTCAAGGGCTGCAGCGATGAGCGCTACGCCGAAGAGTCTGTGGCCGTCGAAAGTTTTCTCGCGACGCGCGGTGAAAGCCGGCTCGTCACTTTGCGCGCCGAGCGCGACCAGGCCTCGGCGAATCTCGCATTTGAAACAGCCGCCGCGCTCCATGCTCAAGTGCAGCGCGTTGAAGCCGTGCAAGCACTCGCCGCCGAACTTGTCCGCCCACTCAGCCGGCTTCGCGCCGTCGTTCTTCAAGCCTCAGCGAATCCCGATGAAGTCGCTGTGTTTTTGTTTGACAGCGGCCGTTTGCGCGGACCTGCCGTATTCTCCACTCTCGGAATGAGAATCCAGAACGAGCTGTCAGGCTCGACGTCGCTCTTCGCGCAGCCGCTGGCGATCGAAGCAATTCCGGAGCAGACAGAGATCAGAGATCAGAGAACAGAGAGCACGGAACAGCAAGTGGCAAGCAGCGGAGCGGAAACACAAGCCGAAGCGCGCGAATCGTACGCACCAGTCGCGCACAAGCTCGCCCGCGGCGTTCTCGAATCCCGCCTCGATGCCGCTCTCGCCGAACTCGCGCAGAACGCCCCCGCGCCCTCGTCCACCATTCGGCAGGGCCATCTCGCGCTGCTCAAGCGCTGGTACTACCGCCCCGAGGCGCGCCGCGTCGGCGAAATCTTCTTCCCCGACGCCGAAGACCACTGGCCCATTAAGGCAATCCTCCGCGGCGTGGGCCGCGTCGCCGCAAAAGCGATTTCTTTGCCGCCGGCGAACTAATCGGTCGGCAAACAAATCCATAGCCCTGCGCGCCCCTCGCGGTCTATCATCCGGTCAAGTTCTTTCCCGTCTCTTGTCCGTCGCAAGCCGGAATCATTCAGCGGAGTTCTCTCGTGCGAAATTGGCTGCTCGTCCTGTTCATTGCCTTGCCTGGCGCAATCTACGGGCAGATCGTTCAGGTGCCCTTCGACCAATGCGTCTACAGGCTTGGCGACAACCCCGCCTGGGCCGCCGCCAATGTCGACCCCAGCGGTTGGAAACCTTACACCGAATACCGAGAGACCGGCGATGCCTACGTAATGTGGGTGCGCTGCCGCGCCACGTTTGAAATCAGCGGAGTCCAACACCCGGCGGTGAGTGTTGGTTCCGACGGTCCTGAGCAGGTTCAGGCCTTTGTGGACGGCCAGCCAGTCAACGCATCCGGCGCCTTCTTTCTTTACCCCATACCACCAGGCCCAACCCAGGCTATTCGCACCGTTGCTCTGCGCGTTGCGCAACACGAACTCGTGCCCGGCCTCACCCCGGGCTGGCCCGCGCGCCTCTATTTCGGAGATGCACCGTATTTGAAGGCGCTTGCCGATGCCGAACGCGGAGACAGTCTAAGGAGTTCTGTTCCCGCTTACTCCAGCTTTCTGGTGATTGGCGCAGCAGGCCTCTTCTTGCTCGGACTTTTTCTCTTCGATCGCTCGCAAAAGGCTGCATTTTGGCTCGGCTTGTATTGCCTGGCTGTGTGCTTCACGCGGCTCAATATGATGAGCTTCTACCTGTTCTGGGAAGATTACCCGCGTTGGATCGATGATCTGTTCTTTGGCCTGGCGATGTTCGAGTCTTGGGCGCTGGTTCGCGTCAATTTTGCATTGGCGCAGCGAAAGGTTCCGATCGTGTACTGGGTGGTCTTCGCCGCGTGGGTCTTCATTTTCTTTGGGTCGGTCTTGCCAGCTCTTTTGCCCGGGAAATTCGCCTTGCCGCTTTCGCTTTTTTTGCAGGTCACCTGTTTCAAGCCCATCTGGTGCATCTGGACCTTCGCGTGCACGGCTCCGTTCGTTGCGTTCTGGCCGTGGAACCACCTGCGCAGCCGCATGCGCGTGGTCGCTGCCCTCTGTGCTGTCTGGGCCTTCATTGAGGGCTGGTTCCAGTTCCAGCAGGTGGTTTTGAATCGCGAAACATGGTCCAACCAGGTGCAGGACTGGATGTCGCTGGCCATCGCTGCATTAGTGATTGCTTTGCTCGGCTACATCTTCCATCAACAGCGGATCGCGGCTGACGAGCGCGCCGAGATGCGCGGAGAGCTCTCCGCCGCCCGCCAGGTGCAGCATTTGCTCATTCCCGACAAAATGCTGGTCGCGCCCGGCGTCAGCGTCAGTTCGGCCTTTCTGCCAGCGAGCGAAGTCGGCGGAGATTTCTATCTCTGCCGCGCTCTCGCCAACGGATCGCAGCGCGTTCTCCTCGGCGACGTCAGCGGCAAAGGCGTTGCCGCCGCGCTCACCTCGGCGTTGCTGCTCGGCGCGGCCGATCGCTGCGACGATCTTCGACCGGCGGCGGTGCTCAAAGAACTGAACGCGGCCCTCCACAACAGCGGCATCGAAGGCTTCACCACTTGTCTCTGCGCCGATCTCTCGGCCTCCGGTGTTCTGCTCATCGCCAACGCAGGCCAGTTGCCGCCCTACCGCAACGGCGCCGAGATCGACATTCCGGCGGGTCTTCCTCTCGGCGTCGAAGCGGCAGTCGACTACGCAGAATCCTCCCTCCAGCTCGCGCCGGGAGATAAGCTCACGTTCTTATCCGATGGCATCGTCGAGGCGCGCAACGCAGTCGGGGAGCTCTTCGGCTTTGAGCGCACGCGCCAGCTCAGCTCGCGCGCAGCTCAGCAGATCGCCGACGCGGCTGTCCAGTTCGGCCAGCAGGACGACATCACGGTGCTCACGCTGTCCCTGGCGCCGGCCCAGGTAGTCGCGTAGGCCGCCAACACTTCGCTCCACCCGCTCCCGCTGATACACTGTCCCCGCAAGGAGTTGCGAACGAATTTCATGGTCGAACTGCTGCCTTCTATCCTCTCCGCGGATTTTGCCCACCTGGCCGACCAGGTTGCCGCGGCCGAGCGCGGCGGCGGCACCACCATCCACGTCGACATCATGGATGGCCACTTCGTCCCCAACATCACCATCGGTCCGCCCGTTGTGGCCAGCCTACGCAAATGTACACGCCTGCCGCTCGACTGCCACCTGATGATCGAGAACCCCAACGAGTACATCGCCGCCTTCGCGGACGCGGGCGCCAACTGGCTCAGCGTCCACTACGAAGCCTGCACGCACCTGCACCGCTCGCTGGAGATGATCCTTCACCACGGCATGAAGCCTGGCGTGGTTCTCAACCCGGCCACGCGCGTTGACCTCATCATCGATATTCTCCCTATGGTCCACCACGTCCTCATCATGAGCGTCAATCCCGGATTCGGCGCCCAGGAGTTCATCCCCTTCTCCTTGAACAAGATCCGCCGCCTCGTCGAGCTCCGCAGCGACCTCGAGCTCGACTTCAGGATCGAGGTTGACGGCGGCGTGGCTCACGACACAGTCGCTGCCATCGTCCAAGCCGGAGCGGAGCTGCTCGTCGCCGGCAACGCCGTTTTTGGCGCCGGCGAGCCGGAGCGCGATGCCCGTGCCCTGCTGGCCGCAGCCCGGGAGGCCGACGACCAGTTCATTGCCAGCAAAGTAGCGGCCGGAAAGAGTAAAATCCACTGAAAAGCGCATGCAAGCTGCGGATGGCCCGCCCCAGGGTCCTCCTCCCAAGAGGTGGTATGAGTCGGTTGTCTTTGAAGATTGTCGCTGTCGCACTTGTCGCGTTGTTTCTGGGCGTGAGTTCGGCCGATGCCGCGACCAAGAAAAAGCAGAAAAAGGCCTACGACCTGAACGCCAATCCTCTGGCCGGCGTGCAGTCCAAGCAGCCCGACAAGGAGCTCTACGACAAGGCCATGGTGGCCATGAAGAAAGGCCGCTATGACGTGGCCCGCCTCGACCTGCAGACCATGCTCAATACTTATCCCGAGTCGGAATACCGCATGAGAGCCAAGCTCTCGGTGGGCGACACCTGGTTCAAGGAAGGCGGCTCCGCGGCGCTCACTCAGGCCGAGGCCGAGTATGAGGACTTCATCACCTTCTTCCCCAACGTCCCCGAGGCCGCCGAAGCCAAGATGAAGGTGGCAGACATCTACTACCAGCAGATGGAGAAGCCCGACCGCGATTTCACCAATGCTGAGCAAGCCGAGAAGGAATACCGGGAGATGGTCAACATGTTCCCGGATTCGACCCTCGTCCCGCGCGCCAAGCAGAGGCTGCGCGATGTGCAGGAGGTTCTGGCCGAGCGCGAGTACCAGATCGGCAGTTACTACGGGACCCGCGAAGACTATATCGCCGCCATCGCCCGCCTTGAAACCGTGTCCGACTCTTATCCTCTCTATTCCAAGAGCGACGAGGTGCTCATCGGCATCGGCGACGCCTACGCCGGCGAGGCGCACAACATAGAGATTGCTCCCGGCCTGCCCGGCGCCATCAAGGAGCGCATGCGCTCCGTCTACCAGGACAAGGCCGCCGCGGCCTATGCTAAGGTCATCACGCGCTATCCCATGGCGCCCCACGTTGAGGATGCCCGCGACCGCCTGGTGGCCATGAACCGGCCCGTTCCTGAGCCGACACAGTCTGCTATTGCCGAAAGCGACGCCGAGGAACGCAGCCGTCAGCCGCTCCACTTTACCGACACCATGATCGGCATCATCAAGCGCGGTCCCACGATGGTTGAGGCTGTGCATGTGGGCGAACCCACCCTTGACGATCCCACGCGCACGCTCGCTCCTGACATTACCAACCAGAACAAGGCCGTCTTTACTGAGGCCGTGAACGCCGGCAAGCCGCCGGCGCCAGCGCCAGCCGTTACTCCCACCGGCCCCAACGAGCCTCCGCGCAGCGATCAGCCCTCCACCGCTCCGTTGCAGATGGAGGCGCCTGCTGGAGGCACCGGAGTTGGCGTCGAGGTGGTAAGCGCGCCCTCGAGCGCCGCTCCGGCCCCCGGCGGTACCGCTGCCGCCGATCCGAACGCCGTCGTCAAGCCGGTCGGACCCTCCAGCACAGTCCTTCCGGCCGCTGAAAGGCCCGCCGAGGCCCCGCTCCAGGTGAATGACATCAAGCCCGGCGAAAATCCCGCTCAGCCGACTAACGTGGCCTCCAGCGGCAAACCCAAAAAGCCCAAAGCCGACTTGAGCGACGAGTCCTCCAGCAAGAAGAAGAAGAAGAAAGGCCTGGCCAAGCTGAACCCGTTCTAGGCTGTTCCTTCAAACTTTTCTTAGAAGAATCAAGGGCTGCCCGCTGGGCGGCCCTTGGTGTTTTCGGGCCGCAATAGAAGCGTGATGCGAGAATTTTGGCGGTCTGAAACCGAGCCTTGCTTAAACCGTCAAAAGATACACTGGGCATCGGAGGGCCGGGCATGAAGTCGCATCCGCTGATCATGCTTCTGTGCGCAACCGCAGCGCTGGCCCAGTCTCAGGGTCCTCTCGGGTCGCAGAGCCCCATGCTCAAGACCCCCACCACCCTGGTTCTTGTCCCCGCCTTGGTCGAAACCAGGTCTGGAGAACCTGTCTTCACGCTCACCGCCAAGGACTTTGTCCTCACCGACGACGGCATCGACCAGAAGGCCATGGTCGAGGAGGACAACGGCAGCCAGCCGTTGGCCCTGGTCATCGCCGTTGAAACCGGTGGCGCAGGCGCTCGCCAGTTGGGCAAATACCGGAACCTTGGCCCATTAATCGAGGCGGTCATCGGCAACGTCCAACACAAGGTCGCACTGGTGGGCTTCGATAGCCAGTCCACCCTGCTCCAGGATTTCACTCCCAATTTGAACGCGGTCGGAGACGCAATTCACGATCTGACGCCCGGCGATCGCGGAGCCAGGATTCTCGACAGCCTCCGCTTTTCCGTCGATCTGTTAAGGAAGCAGCCTCCCGCATATCGGCGCGCGATTCTGGTCATCGGCGAGACCGTTGACCACGGAAGCCGCACGACACTCGATGAAGCTCTGCATTCCATCAGCGACACGAACACGGCTATCTACAGCCTGGCGTTCTCTTCCGCAAAGTCGGAAATCGCGAACGAGTCCTCGCAGATGTTTCAATCCAGCACCCCTGGACCTCCTAAGGGATGCATGAGCAAGGATCCAAATGCCGCCCCCGGCTCCAGCGAAAACCGACTCGAACAGGCGTTCGACTGCCTTAGCCTCCTTGCACCCCCTTTGAGGGTTGCAAAAATGGCCGCGATCTTGGGCGAGGACGGACTCCGTCGCAATGTCCCTGAGAACGTGGCGCAGTTGACGGGCGGCGAGTTCTTCAAGTTCAACGATGCACGCAGCCTGGAGCGCGATATGCTGGCCATCTCCCATCACTTGCCTAACCGGTATGTCCTGAGTTTTTATCCTCTAGCGCCCCATCCGGGCTTCCACGCTATCGGCCTGCGGCTGAAAGACTACCCAAACCTCGTTGTGCATGCCAGAGATGGCTATTGGGCCGACATCGAAACCCAACCTGCCGCCGCCCAATAACCCGCCGTCTGCTAACCTGAGGGGTAGTCCCCTCGCTTTGAAAGCCCCTCATTGCACGGGTGTTTTCCCAAAATCACCGGGGGCTCGCAAAAGAAAAAATGCCTCACGACCTGCCCAAAGCCTACGACCCAACCGCCATTGAAGATCACTGGGCCGCATACTGGGTCCGCGAGAAACTCTTCGCCCAGCCGACACCCGTCACTCCCACGACCCCTGTCCAAAACCAGAGCCTGGACGGCCAGTCCGCCTTCGTGGTTCTGCTTCCCCCGCCCAACGTCACCGGCTACCTCCACATGGGCCACATGCTGGAGCACACCGAGATCGACATTCTGGTCCGCTGGCGCCGCATGCTTGGGCGAAGGGTCTTATGGGTGCCGGGAACCGACCACGCCAGCATCGCCACGCAAATGCTCGTCGAGCGCCAACTGGCCTCGGAGGGCACATCGCGCCAGCAACTCGGCCGCGAGGCCTTCGTCGAGCGCGTGTGGCAGTGGAAGCAACACTACGGCGGCGCCATCCTGGAGCAGATGAAGCGTCTCGGCGTCTCCGTCGACTGGAGCCGCGAGTACTTCACCATGGACGAGCGCCTGTCGATCGCGGTCAGGGAGGCCTTCGTCCGCCTCTACCATCAGGGCCTCATCTACCGCGGTGCGTACATCGTCAATTGGTGCCCGGGCTGCCAAACCGCCGTCAGCGATCTCGAAGTCATCCACTCCGAGCACAAGGGCCATCTGTGGGAGATCAAGTACCCCGTTCTCGGCGCCGATGGCAAAGACTCCGGCGAGTTCTTGACCGTCGCAACCACGCGACCTGAGACCATGCTCGGCGATACAGCCGTCGCTATTCATCCCGAGGACGAGCGCTACCTGCATCTCCACGGCAAAAAGCTGCGCCTGCCGCTCGTGAATCGTGAAATCCCCATCGTGCTCGACGAATGGGTCAGCCGCGAGTTCGGCACCGGCGCAGTCAAGGTCACGCCCGCACACGATCCCAACGACTTCGCTCTTGCCGAGCGCCACCACTTGCCGGCTATCAACGTGATGGACGACCGCGCCCAAATCAATGCGGAAGGCGGGCACTACTCCGGCCTCGACCGCTACGTAGCACGCAAGCACATCGTCCACGATCTCGAAGAGCAGGGGCTCCTCGCCGCGGTAAAGGACTATACCAACAACGTGGGCCATTGCGACCGCTGCAAGACCGTCATTGAGCCGCGCCTCTCCACGCAATGGTTCATCGCCGTCAACAAGAAGCCTGACTCGGGCGGCGCATCCATGGCAGAGCTCGCCATCGCCGCCGTCAAGCCAGACTCGAACGGCAAAAAGGCCATCCGCATCACGCCGGAGAATCACGAGAAGATCTACCTCGATTGGATGACGAACCTCCACGACTGGTGCATCTCGCGCCAGCTCTGGTGGGGCCATCGCATTCCCGCGTGGCACTGCGCCGCGTGCCACAAGATCACAGTGCCCGAGCCCAACACAAAGGCCGACCCCACAGACTGCGCGCACTGCGGGTCCGAGAAGCTCACGCAGGAAACCGACGTTCTCGACACATGGTTCTCGTCGGGCCTTCTGCCCGTCTCCATCTTCGGCTGGCCCAACATTACGCCCGAAACGCTTGCCGATTTTGCCGCCTTCTACCCGACTTCGCTCCTCGTCACCGGCTTCGACATTCTCTTCCTCTGGGTCTCGCGCATGATCATGTTCGGCTGCTGGTTCTCGCGCGATGTTCTTATGCCGGACGGCATCCCACGCTCGCTCGCGGAATCCGTTCCGTACCGCGAGGTCTATATCCACGCCCTCGTTCGCGACGCCAACCGCGAAAAGATGTCCAAGACCAAGGGCAACGTTGTCGACCCCATCGAGATCGTCAAGCAATATGGAACTGACGCGGTCCGGTTCACGTTGGCCAGTATGGCCTCGCCCGGCACCGACATTGCCTTCAACGTGGCGCGCACCGAGGGCTACCGTGCCTTCGCCAACAAAATCTGGAACGCCGCGCGCTTCATCTTCATGAACGCGGACCGCGCCGCAGAGCTCGGTATTACCGTTGATCGTGCAACGCTCGGCCAAATGCCCAGCGTTTCCGCCGATGCCCCGCTCGAAGCGCGCTGGATCGTCGCCGAACTGCACGCGACCGCGGCGAAAGTGAATCAAGCGCTCGAAAACTACCGCTTCGACGACGCGGCGAACACAACTTATCAGTTCTTCTGGGGCAGCTTCTGCGATTGGTATCTCGAAATCGTCAAGCTGCGCCTCGATTTCTCCGAGACTGCGGACCAAGCTGCTACGAAAGCCGCTCTCACCACGCTCGTACAAGTGTTCGAGGTTGCTCTTCGTCTTCTCTCGCCCCTGATGCCGTTTTTGACCGAAGAGCTCTGGTACGCGGTGTATGACGGGAACCCGCCGGCAAAGTCGATCGCGCGGACGCAATATCCGCGAGCAGGTGCGGTGCCCGAGCTGGCCCCCGCCTTGGAGTACATGGCCGGACTCCAGTTTGTTATCTCCGGAATTCGCGCACGACGAAAAGAGCTCGGAATTCCTGAAAACGCGAAAACACCCGTTAAGGTGGTCATGTGGGCAGGTGGGTTTGGCGGTTCAGGCACAGCGGAAAAGAATGCCGACATTCTGACAAAGCTCTCGCAGGCTTCGAGTATTGAGTTCGTTCCGTTTGCAGATCGTGATGAAGGCGGTCGATTTTCAAGTCTCGCATGGTCTGCGGTTGGGCCAACAGACATCGCCGTGGAGTACGAGGCAAAGACTGACGTCCCCGCCGAATGCGAGCGCTTGACAAAGGATATCGCCAGGTATGAAAAAGGCTTGGCAGCAGCCGAGCGTCAACTGGGCAACGAAGGCTTTTTGGCCAAGGCCCCCGCGCACGTTGTCGAAGGCCTCAAAAAGCAGGAAGCAGAAACCCGCCTCCTGCTTGAAAAAGCCCTCGCCGCTTTGGCCGCGTTGCCGAAAGGATGAGAACAAGCAACAGGATGAGAACAAGCAACCGCAGATCCTTCGACTCGGTCGCCAAGGCGACCTCGCTCAGGATGACAAGCATGAGATTAAATCGCTCGCAACTGACAACTGACAACTGAATTATGGATTGGAAGAGCCACCGCATCGACGTGTTGCTGGAGCAGGCCCTGCTGGAGGACCAGGCTCCCCACGACGCCACCACGCATCTCACCATCGATGCCAATCTTCTCGCCGCCGGCTCCATCATCGCGCGCGAAGAGCTCGTTGTCGCCGGCCTCGGCGCGATTCCACGTTTTTTTGAGATTTACGCCCGCCTCGACCAAAGCCCCGAAGCGCAGACCCGCTTTGAGGTCGTCAGCCATCCCGAAATGTTCGACGGTGTCCGTGTCCACGCCGGACAGGTCCTCGCGGTCATTCGCCACAACGCGCGCGTCCTGCTCAGTTGCGAGCGGGTTATTCTCAACCTGCTCCAGCACATGAGCGGCATTGCCACCCTCACGCGCCAGTTCGCCGACGCGATTCAGGGAACGCACGCGCGCATTCTCGACACGCGCAAAACGGTCCCTGGCCTGCGCGCCCTCGAGAAATACGCGGTGCTTTGCGGCGGTGGCACGAATCACCGCATCGATCTCGCTTCCGGCTTTCTCATCAAAAATAATCACATCGCCCTCGGTGGCGGGATCGAGGCGGTCCTTTCGCGCGCGCTTGCTCGGCGCAGGCCGCCTCAGCGCGTTCAAATCGAAGTCCGCACCGCGCAGGAGCTCGAAGAAGCCCTCGCTCACGGCGCCGAGGCCATTCTGCTCGACAACATGACACCCGCCGAAGTCCGCCGTTCCGTCGAGCGCATCAAAATTGTGACTGCTGGGACTGTAACCGCCGGAACCGCGACCGCGGGAGAGCCTGGGCGCTGGATTCCCACCGAAGCCTCAGGCGGCATCGTGCTCGACAATGTCCGCGCTTACGCCGAGACCGGCGTCGACTTCATCAGCGTGGGCGCGCTTACCCACTCCGCCCGCGCCGCCAACATCTCCATGACCATCGCCGCGGAGCCGGGCCAGGGCAGCCCGCGAATGGGCCGAGTCTTTGAGGGGCACGGGCTTTGATTTCGGCAGTGAACTCAATGCGCAAATTCGCGCGGCCCGGGAACTGATGTTCGATCTCGCAACTCTCGAAGCCGATCTCGCCGACACTCTCTTTGCCGGCAAGCTGCATTTTGCCCGCGTCACGGGATCCACCAACGCCGATGCCGTCGCCGCCGCGCGCGATGGCGCGCCTTCTGGTTCGGTCTTTTTCGCCGATGAACAGTTGGCTGGGCGCGGTCGCGGCGATCACACTTGGATGTCCGCGGCTGGCGAAGGGCTCTACGTCAGTGTTCTTCTCCGACCGCGAATTCCCGCCTCGCGCATGCCGTTTTTGCCGCTGGCAGCAGGCCTCGCCGCTGCCGAGGCCATTCGTGCCGTCTCCAGCCTCATCGTCGACCTGCGCTGGCCCAACGATCTCCTCATCGGCCCGCGCAAAACCGGCGGCATTCTTGTTGAGTCAAAGACCGAATCCGAAGGTCCGCCCCCCGCAGTGGTCGTGGGCATCGGCATCAACGTACACCAGCGCGCCTTTCCTCCGGGCCTGGCCACGCCCGCAACCTCGCTCGACCTTGAAACCGGGAAAACCATCGGCCGCCAAACCCTCCTCGTAACCCTGCTAAAATCGCTGGAGCGTGAGGCGTCCGCGCTTGCTGATCCGGCGGCGACCGCAACCATCGCTGCGCGCCTCGAGCGGGCTTCCACCTGGATTCGAGGCCGCAAAGTAGAAGTGCACGGCCCGCAAACCTGCACAGGCGTCACTGCCGGCCTCGACGAGCACGGATTCCTGTGCGTCGCAACCGCGGACGGGCTCGTCACGGTGCAAACAGGTGGCCTGCGCGCGGCGGAGGGATTCTAGCTGTTAGCAATTAGCTCTTAGCTTCTAGCCTTTGTTGGAGCTCGACCGATGACTTTGCTTCCGCACCGAAAGGCTAAGCGCTAAAAGCTAAAAAGCTAATAGCTCTTAGCCGGTTGTTAGAAGATTCGGAGCTCAAGGAAGAAATGTTGCTCGCCCTCGATGTCGGCAACACGAATACGACGCTGGGCCTCTACAAGCTCGATGGCGAAAAGCCGGAACTCGCCGCGAACTGGCGCGTGACCACGCATCGCGCGCAAACCGTCGACGAATACGGCGTCTTCTTCGTCAACCTCTTCGAGATGCACGGCATGGCGCCCAGCCAGGTGACGGACATCATCATCGCCTCCGTTGTCCCGCCCGTCGACTCCACGCTGCGCCAGGTCTGCGAAAGCTACTTCAATATCGAGCCCCTCTTCGTAGAGCCCGGCATCAAGACCGGCATGACGCTGCTCATCGACAACCCCAGCGAGCTTGGCGCTGACCGCATTGCCGACTGCATTGCCGCATACGAGCGCTACGGCGGCCCATGCATCGTGGTCGACTTCGGCACGGCTACCAAGTTTGAAGTAATCTCCGCTCGCGGCGAGTATCTCGGCGGCGCCATCGCGCCCGGCCTCGGCCTGAGCGCAGACGCGCTCTTCAACCGCGCCGCGCGCCTGAGCCGCGTCGATATCAAGCGTCCCGCCAAAGTCATCGGCACCAACACCGTGGGCCACCTGCAGAGCGGGCTCTACTTCGGCTACATCGGGCTTGTCGACGGCATCATCGAGCACATCATTGCGGAACTGGGCGCGTCGCAGGGTATCGACCCCGGCAAGCCGCTGCGCATCATCGCCAGCGGCGGCCTTGCGCGCATGATCGCTCCGGACTCGCGCTACATCCAGGAGATCGACGACCTGCTCACCCTCGACGGCCTGCGCATCCTCTTCGAGCGCAATCGCACCACGCGGCCCCGCGGCCGCTGAGCGCTTGTTCCTCACAGACCAGACAGAATTTCCTGCGCCGCAGGCACGTGCTCCCGCAAACTTTCCGCTGTCAGCTCATCGGCTTTGCGCAGTTGGGGGAAGATACCGGCCCACACTGCCGCCACGATCAGCGACCCGATCCCACCAATCACCGTAGCACGCACCGCGCCCCACCACTGCGCCGTGAACCCGCTTTCGAATTCTCCCAGCTCATTAGACGCGCCGATGAACAGCGAGTTCACCGCGCTCACCCGCCCGCGCATCTCCGGCGGCGTGGCCAGTTGCAGCAGCGAACCGCGAATGATCACGCTGATGGTGTCTGCCGCTCCCGCAATGGCCAGCGAAGCCAGCGAGAGCCACAGCGTGTGCGACAGCCCGAATACCACTGTCGCCGCGCCGAAGATCGAGACGCAGATAAACAGCCAGCGTCCCGCGTGCCGGTGCAGGGGAAACCGCGCCATGACCACCGACATCGTCACGGCGCCCACCGCCGGAGCTGCGCGCAGCATGCCCAGCCCGCGCGGCCCCTGGTGCAGAATCTCGTGCGCGAAGATCGGCATCAGCGCCACTGCCCCGCCCAGCAGCACCACAAAAAGATCCAGCGAAAAAGATCCCAGCAGAATCCGCGCCCGCCGCACGTACTGGAACCCGGCCAGCACCACCTTGAATGACAGATCGCGGTGCTCCATCCGTCCCGGCCGCACATGCAACGACACCACCAGCGCCAGAAACCACACCAGAGTCCCGAGCGTGAACACATACACAATCCCCGCGCCCTCCAGCCGCGAGTCCGGCAAAATTCCCGTCAATGGCAATGTGAATAGCAGCCCGCCCAGTGCAGGACCGGTGATATTCGCCAGTTGAAAAATCGCGCCGCCCCAAGTCACCGCATTCACAAAGTGAATCTCCGGCACCAGATGTGGAATCAGCGCCGAGCTCGCGGGCGATGAAAACGCGCCGCCCGTGCCGACGAAGAAAAGCACCGTGTAAATGGCAAGAATGTTCTGCGTGTTGTTCCGCGCCAGCAGCACCAACGCGCCCGTGCAAAACACCTGCAGCGCGTAGCACGCCAGGATCACGCGCCGCCTGTCGAAGCGGTCCGCAACGTGGCCCGCCGGCAGCAGAAAAATCAGGCCCGGCAAAAACAGCGCCAGTCCCGTGTAGCCCAGGTCGATGGCGCGGTGCGTGATGGAGTACACCTGCCACGCCACTGCGACCGACTGCGCTTCTGCGCCGAGGATCACGGCCACGCGCGCTAACTGATACCGCCTGAAGTCGCGGAAGGCAAAGGCCTCAAGGCCGCGTCGCGGCAGTGGGGAAGCCGATTCCATCATCTGCTCTCAGGGTATAACGCCATGCAGACAGAGCGTAGTAGGATCAATTCGAAGTCACTTACAGCTTCAGCGCGCATTCGGAACGCTTGGCATAGCCGCAGGTGGCCCAGAATAGTGAACGAGAACGATTCGCCAGACTCCATTTTCCTTGTGGTACACCTGGGTCTCTCGTCCCTGGGTCGTAATGGCAGACCCATCCTTCTCTGTCGCGTGAAAAGTCCACGTCATTTCAGACCATGCGGCGTCGCCATAAACGTGGATCACCGGCTCATGCAGGATCAATTCGCGTTTTGAAAACAGGTTGCCCATGATGCCGATATAGACGTTGTCCGCGATCTGTCTGAAACCATGTTCCGTACCGAGCGGATGAATGAACGTGACACCGGGATCGTGCGACCATATTGCAGACGCCAAGGCAACATCGGCATTGTCTACCGAAATCGCGTACTTTTGCAGGACTGCTCTGATCTGCTCTTCGTCGCCATCGGTTCCTTGGGGAAAGGCGGCTCCACATAGTACTACCGAGAGCAAGATTGGAGAGAAAGCCAACTTGGACATGAGGCGGGACCGCAATGCCTTGTATCGCATAGCCACCAGATATATCATCCGCGCAAGCTGAGGACTAGCTGCAACTGACTTAGTCGCTCTTTGCCGAGTCATGAAACAATGAGTCCGTACCCGCCATGACCGACGAAATCATCCCTCCAGCTGAAACCGTTCCCTCTGAGCCTGACCAAGACCAACGCCTGGACCGACAGTCCGACCAGCGCCTGGACCCACAGTCCGAGCCGATCGAGGAATCCGTCGAGTCCTTCGCCGATGCACTCCAGGCCTTCGAGCGTTCGCACACGCATCGCGCCGAGACCAAGCAGCTTCAGGGCACGGTCGTCTCGCTGACTGCCGATCAGGTTGTTCTCGACGTCGGCTACAAGATGGAAGGCGTTCTGCCCCGCTCCGCCTTCCCTGACAATGCCGAGGGCATCAATCCCGGCGACAGCTTCCCCGTCTCCATCACCGGCCGCAATGAAGAGGGCTACTACGAGCTTTCGCGCCATCGCGTTGCGCAGCCCCGCGACTGGTCCGCCCTCGAGCGCGCCTTTGCTGAAAAAATCGCCGTCGCCGGCACCGTCACCGCTGTTATCAAGGGCGGCCTCAGCGTCGACGTCGGCGTTCGCGCCTTCATGCCCGCCAGCCGCAGCGGCACGCGCGACGCAGCCGAGCTGGAAGCCCTCGTCGGCACTGAGATCACCTGCCGCATCACCAAGCTCGACGTCACCGATGAAGACGTCGTCGTGGATCGCCGCGTCGTCCTCGAGGAGCAGGCCCGTGGCGAGCTCGCCGGCCGCCGTGCCGCGCTCAAGCCCGGCGACACGGTCAACGGCACGGTTCGCACCCTCATGCCCTACGGCGCGTTCGTCGAAATCGAGCCCGGCCTTGACGGCCTGCTGCACATCTCCGACATCTCCCGCGCCCGCGTCGTCAAACCCGAGGACGTACTCTCCGTCGGCGAGCAACTCACGCTGCGCATTCTCAAAATCGATCCCGAGACCAATAAGATTTCACTTGGCCTCAAGCAGCTCCAGCCCGAGCCGTGGGAGACCGCAGCCGATCGCTTCGTGACGGGCCAGCGCGTCAATGGTGTAGTTACCCGCCTCACCGACTTCGGCGCATTCGTTGAGCTAGAGCCCGGCCTCGAGGGCCTCATTCACATCTCGGAGATGTCGTGGGCCAAAAAAGTCCGCCACCCCTCCGACTTGCTCCGCGAGGGCGACCGCGTCGACGCCGTCGTGCTCTCCGTCAAGCCGCCCGCGGGCACTGAGCAGGGCCGCATCTCCCTCGGCCTCAAGCAAACGCTCGCCGACCCGTGGCTTGAGGTCGAGCGCAGATTTCCCGCCGGCTCTCAGGTTGAAGGCCCCATCACCAAAATCATGAACTTCGGCGCTTTTGTTCAAATCGCCGAGGGTGTCGACGGCCTCGTCCACGTCAGCGAGATCGTCGCTGACCGCCGCATCAACCATCCTCGCGACGTCGTGCGCGAAGGCCAGCGCGTGAAGGCCTTGGTCCTGGCAATCGATTCTGAAAAGCGCCAGATAAAACTCTCGATGAAGCAGCTCATCCCTACTAGCATCGACGAGTACATTGCCGAGCACAAAGTTGGCGACTCGGTTTCGGGCCGCGTCGTCGAGCTCACGTCCTCTGGAGCAATTGTCGAACTCGGCGAAGGCATCCGCGCCGCGTTACACGCAAAGACGGGTGCTGCGGCAGCCGCGCCTTCGGCGAAAAAATCGTCCTCTGCGGCGGCGGCCGCCGCACCTTCGGGAAGCGTCGCAACCTCCGCGCAGCCCTCCTCTGCCGCGCCCGACCTCTCGCAGCTCTCCTCGATGTTGAAGGCTCGCTGGAAAGGCGATGTCCCCGCGCCATCAGCCACGCCCGAGCCCCTCGCCGAAGGCCAGATTCGCACCTTCAAGATTACGATGCTCGTTGCCGATTCGAAGAAGATCAAAGTGGAGCTAGCCTAGAAGATCGATCGCAAACTTGGACGGGACTTGGGTCTGCGCTTTTCATTCGGGAGTCCAGAGGCTCAGTGCTGGCCGCAATTCCTCGAAGGCTTCATGAATCAGGGTCGTAACTGCAATCCACCGCGTCGCTCGAACCACTCGACTTTCGTGATAAATTCCCGTCTCAACGGCCACGACCCTTGGTGACCGGTTAGGCCACTTCTCCAACGGCACCGTCAAGTCGCCGATCACCCAAACGCCACACCCACTAACACCTTTTAGCTCGCGTGGAATCGAAGCAGCGCGACCGTTTCGCGCGACGAAGACGGCCCGAGACCCATCGGGTCCCGTGATCGACCTAGGGTCAGAGCCGAATAACAGATGGTAGGTGGGGTCGTATCCAATCAGAGATTCTGTACTGCCGTCATGGGCATATGTTGTGTATTCAAGTGCCTTCAGCGTGACCAATTCATCATCGCCCCGGCTCGGTGATGCCCATATCCCCGGATAGCCCAGGATGCTAAATACCGCGGTATTAGATTGTTCGCTGAAATCAATGTCCTCGCGACGCAGAAACCGCTTTCCGTTCAGTCTCGCAATAGCGTCATCGGGCAGCCTGTACACCGCCAGGTCAAAGGGTTCTTCCTCTGTCCCGGGCTTGCATGGCGCGGAGATGATCCAATTCCCGTGGACAGAGATAAAAGACTGTTGCGCGTCTGAAATGCCAATTGTTTTACCGTCCTTATACGCCTGTTTAACGATGTGGGCAGCCGTGACAACGAAATGGAAACCTCCTATCGCAAACAGAGTACCCGTACCAAGGAGATAGACTCCGGGCCTATTCGCGATGACGATGGCAACAGTGGCATCCCACCCATCATGGGAACACATTCCCCAATCCGTGCGTTCGTGTCTGCTCGCAGTTGCTGCTCGTAATCCATTTCACTCTTCCGGCAGCCCTTTCCAAGCGCGGGTTAGTGAAACTCTCTGACTTGCTACGTAGCACTGCTCTCATCGCGCCCTACAGATACACCTCATCCACGTAGCACCAACGCCAGTCCTCGCCGCGCTCGGCCGATTGGATCAGCGGATGCTTTGTCTCATGGAAGTGCGCGCGCGCGTGCCGGTTCTTCGACGAGTCGCAGCAGCCCACATGCCCGCACTCCAGGCACATGCGCAGGTGTACCCACGTATCGCCCATCTTGAGGCACTCCTCGCAGCCTTTCGTGCGCGGCTTCACACCCTTCTTGATTGTTGCCACATGCGTGCATTGCCCTGCCATTTGCGACCTCCATTTGGGGAATTCCCGAGCCTCTAATTCTCTAACGTCTCACCGCCAAGCATCGCGCGCTCTAGTCCTGCGGCGGCGCCCACGGATCGTACGTCCCTGCGCTCCACGAGTGCCCCTCGGGATCTTTCACGGTAAACTCGCGGCTGCCGTAGCCGGTGTCCTTTAACGGTCGCACCACCGCCGCTCCCGCCGCCTGCGCCCGTGCATACGCCGCATCCGCATCCGCCACAACGATGTATGCAGTGCGCGTTTCCACTCCGCCTAGCTCATCCGGAGCCTTGAAACCGCGCCCGTATGTATCGTTCCTGGCTGAGCCCAACATGATCATCCCGCCGCCCAGCTTAAGCTCGGCGTGAGCAATGGTTCCGTCGGGGCCTTGATGCACCGCGTGGCGCTCAAAGCCAAACACCTGGCACAACCAGTCAATCGCCGCCGGAGCGTTCCGGTAACGCAGCGCAGGCATCACGGTGCTGCGGGATTCAGCCATGGGAAACCTCCGCGCCAAGGTTAGCTCTTCTCCTGGCCCACGCGCAATCGTCCCGGCTCCGCCGTCCGATCCGCTATCCTTGCCCACATGCCTCTTCCCGTGCGCGACGCCCAGCTCGTCCAGATCCGCGAAGCCAAGCTTCTCCAGATTATCGACGCCTCGCTCGCCGATGCCGGCTGCCGCGCCGGTAACCTCCTCGCCTGCCGCATCGGCTGCACGCAATGCTGCCACGGCGCCTTCGCCATCAATGCTCTCGATGCCGCTCGCCTCCGCGAAGGAATGTCCGCTTTGCGCGCCACAAATCCGTCGCTCACAGCCGACCTCGAGCTTCGCGCCAGAGCCTGGCTCGCTGAGCACGGCTCCAACTTCCCCGGCGATCCCGAAACCGGCGCGCTCGGCACATCCGCCGCCGACCAGGCTCGTTTTGAAGACTTTGCCAACGACGCCGCTTGCCCCGCGCTCGACCCCGCCAGCGGCCGTTGCGACGTTTACGCGTGGCGTCCCATGACGTGCCGCGTCTTCGGGCCGCCTGTTCGCGCCGCCCGCGAAGATGGAACCGAAGGTCTCGGCCACTGTGAGCTCTGCTTCATCGGCGCAACTCCGGAACAGGTTGCGGCCTGCGAGATGCCTGTGCCGCACTCGCTCGAAGCGGAACTCCTCGACGAAATTGGATCGAAAACCGAAACCGTTGTCGCCTTTGCGCTGTTGCAATAATTGACTCCCCGCAAGGACTCTGCGAGTGGTAGACTTCAACCGACTTACAGAGTGTGGACATCATGCGCTGGGCGATGCGGATTTTTGGCGCGGCGAGTATCTTGGTAAGTCTTTTTGGCCTCTATTTCTTCGCTTGGCTCATTCAGATTCATCTGGGAAAGTGGCGCGGCAACCCCACCCATCAGGATTGGGGCGTCTTCTTTGCCATCAGCGCTGTGAGCACACTGCTTGTTCTTTGCGTTACCTATCTCGGAGTCAGATTGATCCTGGGTGATCTTAAGGCCATCTGGCAAATTGGCTGTGTTTTTCTGATGGAGATCGTCTTCTTCTATGTGGATGTCTGTGTCACCTGGCTGGGGATGCCCGATTCGAAAGCAGTCATTTCGGTTAGCTTCTGGGGAATTGCAATGACTCCCTGTCGATTCTCAGGTCGCTCTCGGTTATGCGCCGGCTGGTCTCGTTGTAGCGATCATTCTTTTTCTTATCCAGCGAAGGCGGGACAAGCTTAATAGAGTCTTTGCTCATTGAGGCCGTACTTTCCCTCGGCATCTTGTCCCGCCTCTGCCGTAAACTGATCTTTGCCGTCCCCCATGACAACGCGCCCCTGCTGGGTTGAGATTCGCACTCGCGCCCTCGAAGCGAACTTCCGTTTTCTCGCCGGCCTCGCCGCACCTCACGCCGAACTGCTGGCCATCGTCAAAGCCAACGCCTACGGCCACTCGCTTGCTCTCTGCGCTCCGGCCGTCGTGCGCGCCGGCGCAAAGTGGCTCGGCGTCACGAGCGTCGAAGAGGGCATCGTCGCGCGCGCGCTGTGCCCCGAGGCACGCGTTCTCATCATTGGCGGCGTCTTTCCCGGCCAGGCTGCGGCCGCAATTCAGTTTCAACTCACTCCTGTCGCGTGGGAGCCCTGGCAGCTCGACGAGCTTCTCGCCGCCGCCCGCTCAGCAGAAGCGCAGGCAGGCTCTTTGCCCATCCATCTTGAAATCGACACCGGAATGAGCCGCCAGGGCGCAAGCCCCAACGACCTCGCCGCCATTCTCGCGCGCTTCTGTCCCGGTTCGCCGCTCCGGCTTGAGGCCGTCATGACGCATCTCTTCGCCGCCGACGAGGCCGATGGCCAGGCGACTCAGGAGCAGCTCGCGCGCCTCGACGAATCGATGAGCCGCATCTCTGCCGCCGGCCTCTTCGCCGAGTGGCTCAACGTCGGCGCATCCGCCGCGCTGCTCGCCGGCCACGCCCGCATCATTGCTGATCTGGCGGCGCGCCACGGCATGAAGGCCATGCTGCGTCCCGGCCTCGCGCTCTACGGTCTTATCCCGCGCTTCGATCCTGCATTCGGCCCAGCGGATGAGCCCTCTTCTCTCGCCGAACCGCCCTCGCTCGCTGCCGTCCGCGCCGCTCTCCAACCCGTTCTCACTTGGAAGGCCTCGGTCGCCGGAGTGCGCTCGGTCGCCGCGGGCGCAACCGTCGGTTACAACGCCACTTTCGTGGCCACCGAGCCCATGCGCCTCGCGCTCGTCTCCGCCGGGTACGGCGACGGCCTCACGCGCTCTCTCGGCAACCGCTTCAGTCTCCTGGTGCGGGGCCAGCGGGCACCCATCGTGGGCCGCGTCAGCATGGATCAGATCGTTCTCGATGTCACGGAGATTCCCGGCGTCGCGCCCGGTGACGAGGTCGTGATTCTCGGCACGCAAGGCAGCGAATCCATCACCGCATTCGAACACGCCGATGCCGCAGGCACCATCCCCTGGGAAGTCTTCACGCGCATCGCACCGCGTGTCCCACGGATCGCCGTCTAAAACCGGTCTCATAAATCATCTATATCAACTCGCCGGAATCATGGGACCCGCCTTATTGTTGGGTCCCATACGTGCTCACTATGCGGCATATACATTTACGAGGCCGGTTGTAATCGCCGCGGCCACAGACCGAGTTTTGAAGATTTAGCCGGCGACCGATTCCGGCGCTGCCGCGCAAAGTCCCGCCGCACACTGCACTGCGTCGATCATCGCCCGGCTCCCGATGCAGGAGTTTAGCAGCATGTGGTAGAGCCCGCGCGAGCACCACTCCTGCTGGTAGAACTTGCGGATCACCGCCGCGCGCCGGCGGTCGAACGCAGCAAGTTGTTGCTCAGCCTCTTGCGCCTGATCCGGAAATTTATGCGCGAACCAATCCTTCTTCGCGCTGGCCGTGGCATACACAAAAATATGAAAGCAGCCCGGTTTCCCGGCCAGCACACACGCTGCGCCGCGGCCCACCAGCACGCAGTTGCCTTCGTGCGCTGCATCCAGAATCTCTTTCCGGATCAGCTGCAGCATGCGGGCAGAGTCAAGAATGTGTTCCTCTCCAGTGGGCGCGGGCGCATACACCGGATCCTGCCAGAACATCTTGCCGTAGCGGTAATACCAGGGGTCTAGCCGCTCGTCGAGCTTTGCCGCCAGCTTTGGGTCCGCGCCGGCCATGCGCGCTGCGCCCGCCACCAGTTCCGAGTCCAGCAGCCGCCAGCCCAGATGCCTGGCCAGATCGTGCGCAAACTCGCCACCGCGCGAGCCGAACTCACGCTCCACGGTGATCACCTTCACCGGCGCATGCACCATCACCGCGATTGACCCCCGGGGGAAAGCACCCCCTGCGCAGGAGCATACAACGCTTTCCGCAAAAAACGAAGCAGGCGCGAAAGGAATCACCCTCCCGCGCCCGCTTGCTGCCTCTGTTTTTCGTTTTCTGCTCTACTGCGTAGCCGGCTGCTGCGGCAGTGCTTTATTGCTCTTCAGGTGCGGAGCCTTGGGCGCACCGGGCGCATTTGCCGCAGCAGGCGCCGCTGCCGGGAACGCCGATCCCTTCTTGATGTGCAGATCGCCGTTACTTGTGTTCAGCACGATGTGCGCCGCGCCCGATCCGATCTTCCCGCTCACGGTCTTGTCCTCATCGCCGCTCACTGTCAGCCCATAGTCCGTCACAATGTCCCCGTTGTGCGTCTGCCCGCTCACCGTGGCCGAGGCATTCGGAGGCAGTGTCAGCTCCACGTCGCCTTTATTGTTCTTCACCTCCACGCCGTAAGCTCCGGCCGGCTCCACGCTGATGGTTCCGTTACTGCTTTCAACGTAGGTATCACCGTAAATCTCGCTCAAGTCGATGTCCTTTGAACGCGTTACCAAGTGCACCGGCCCCTTGGCATCGCTCACCCGCAGGTTATCTGAGTCCAAGGTCATGTCGCCGGGAAGGCCCGCAATCTGCAGGTCCGTATACGGCGTATGAAGACTGATCTGCGCCCCGGCATTTTCAATGTGTGTCTCGCCGAAGAGCTCGCCGTTCAGGGAGATCTTCCCCTCAATCTCTGAAAGCGTCACGTCGTTGCAGTTGCCGGTGGCATTCACGTCGCCGTTGATCTGGTGCGCCGAGAAATCGTGTTTGTCATTGGAGAAGTGCATCGTCACCAAGCCCGTAATCGAGTCAAGGTGTGTATCCCCGTGCCCGGCGGTCACATCGATTCCCGCGCCCAACCCCGAAGCGGACACATCCCCTTTACCCGCATTCACCGTCACTGTCGCAGTCCGCGGCACCGTCACCGTCAGGTTTACGCGGCCGTGGTCGTTGCCATTCGACTGCACCAGCACCGCGGTTCCGCTCACCGTCACCTGCGCGGCTTCGCTCGAAAAAATCTTCTTCGCATCGGAGTCGGAGTCGGCGTAAGCCATCTCGTGCGCCTGCACTTCCAGGCTAGGCTGATCGCCCGCCGTAATGCTCACGTCCCCGCGCGGATTTGTAATTTGAATCGACGCATTCGCGGGGATCGGCCTGTTGTCCACCGGTTGATCGCTGTCGTGCTCCGGCAGCCCGAAGAGATTGGAGAAGTCGTTATCTCCGTTCCACTGGCCCATGAATGGCCGCAAATGGTGGAATCCCGCCGCGCAAAGGCCCAGGAACGCAACCAAAAAGAGGATTCCCACGAAGCTGCCGCTGCGGTGTACGGGAGTCGGCCGCCGCATGTCCAGCGCCCACTCTGCCAGCAGTGCCAGCCCCGCCGCAATCAGCAGCAGCGGCCACCACCGGCCGTACCACGACCAGAACGAGCCGGCATCGATATGTCCGGTCACCATCAGGAGGGCAATCACGCCCACGCAAATCAGAATCACCGGACCCACCACGGAAGGCACGCGCGGTCCGTATACGCCCACGTAGTTCGCCTTCCAGGCGTGGCGTTGTGCCCGCCAGGCGTCGCGTTGTGCGCGCCACGCGGCCCGCTGCTGCTCGCGATACGCGCGCCACTGCATCTTCGGATCGTAGGGCCCGGGCGCTCCGCCGCCCGGAGGCATTTGCGGAGGTACGCTGCTCATGACTGCCCTCCATGGATCTCATCCCCAAAGTCATGCGGTTCTTGCGGCACGGTCGCCGTGCCCGGCGTTTGCTGCGCGCCCTGTCCTGCGAACTGTGTAGGCCCTTGCCACGGTGCGCCCGCATAAGGCGAATTCCCCTCCGTCGCCAGCGCCGCGCGCTCTGCCAGCAACAGCACGCCCGCCAGGATCAGGAACAGCGGCCAGCACTGGCCCCAGCTCAAAACGTTGGCCTCGTCCAGCAGTGCAATCACGCCAACCAGCAGCAGAAATGCCGGCGCACGCAATCGGCGAATCAGAATGTAGCGATTCATGGTTGCCCTTCCTTGGAATTCTCCTGCGAACTCCCTTTCGTCTCATTCAGGCGCTTCACAATCAACCACACTCCCAATCCGATGAGCAGAATCGGCCAGCTGAACTCAAAGATCCGCCCGGAGAACCAATCGAACTGCCGCATCAGGAAGAGCAGCCCCAGAGCAATCAGGATCACCGCTCCAACCGGCTCCCGCCGCCGCCAGAACACAGGCGGAACCGGCGGAACACCCGGTCCGGTATAGGCCGGCGGAACATAAGGACCCTGATAGGTAGGCTGGTACGGCACCTCATAGGGAGGCTGATACTGCGCCTGATTCGGCGCCTGGTACGGACCCGCAGGCCCCGGTCCAACCGGCCCCGTCCCGGTTCCTGCCGGTGAGCCTGGCGCTGTCCCCGGATGCGGTCGCCCGCCCGTACTGAACCAGTTGGTGACTTCGTTCAGCCCCAATGGATCGGGCAACGGCTCGCCGTCACGCCGCGCCTTCGCCGTGTGGTAGGCCTCGAACACCTGGTAGAAGATCCAGCCCGCGATGAAGAGCCCAAAGATCCCGTACACGTGGGCCGCGCTTACCAGCACGGCAAAAATCATCACATGGATCAGGCCTTTGACGAACTGGCCGTTGTACATCGCGCCCACGCCGGGAATCAGGCCCAAAAAGGCGGCCAGCCCAGGGCTGGGCGCTCCCGCGGGCGGAGCCACAAACGGCTGCTGCCCGCCCTGCCATGCCATCCAGCACGGCTCGCAGAAGATCTGCCCACCCACGGCGGTCTTGGCGCACGTTTGGCAAAGCGCCTTGCCGCAGTTCTGGCAATACGCCGTCGCACTCACACCACTATGATTTACGCAATCCATACTCTGCCCCTTTCCCGTGCTCGCCTTATGGAGCTGTCGGATCGCCCTCTCTTGCCTTGCAAGTGAAACGAAGTTTCCACAAAGTCATTCATTGTGCCGGAGGCCGGCTGAGCCACTGAGTTGTTCGGCTCTTGCCGAGGGTCCAGGCGACCCCCACCATCGTTCTTCCCGGGATTCTGTTTGGTCTCTCCCGGTGTCGCAGGGTGGTCTTGCTTTTGATCCTCATTGCCGCTGCCCTCGCTCTGGCTGCGCATTTGCCGCACTTTCGATTCCACTTCGTACACAAACCGCAAATGGTCGTAATACCGCACGATCGGTACAGAGGCCATGTTCAACTGCCGCTCCATGTACGACCGCACCGCCCTCGGCCGCAGGTCGGCCAGCCGCAGGGTCGTCAACCGCACCCCGGTCAGGCTCAGCGTCAGCGCGATGGAGAAGAACGCCATCGCCGCCGTCATCACCAGTCGCGGTTGCATCGCATACCGCATCCGCGCAAAGAAGCCCGGCTGCTGCCATACCGGAACGACAAACGCTGGAACCACGCCCGATCCGGCCATTGCCGGCAACGGCCCTCTCGCCGCGTGTCCCGGACCGGTGTGCGCCAGAATCCTCTCCAGCAGTCCCTCCGGCGCCTCCGGCTCGGGCGACAGAAACTCCAGCCACTCGCGGCCCTTGCGCGCTTCTTCATACAGCGCCGTGCACGCCGGGCAGATGGCTTTGTGCGACGTGAATGTCGCTTCGTCCTCGGGCCTCAACAGCCCGTCCAGAGCGTCCGTCAGCAGCGTCTCCCACGCGCCGCAGGCCGGAGAATTCGGAAATTGTGTGCGCTCTGCCATCGCTACATCACCTCCAGTTGATTACGTTCCAGCAGCCTCGCAAGTTCCGCTCGGCCCCGGCTGATGCGCGACTTCACCGTTCCCTCTGGAATCGCTAAAACTTGTGCAATCTCTTTATAATCAAGGTCTTGAAGATCCCTCAGGATCACCGCTTCGCGCAGCTCAACACTCACCTTTGCCAGCGCGCCCTGCACCATGTGGGCCAGCTCCTTGCGCGCCGCAAACTCATGCGGCGATGGGCCCTTGGCCACCAGCCGGTCGGCCGGCTTCAGCTCTTCGGCCTGCTCCCAGCCCTCGTCCAGCGAGCTCGTCGCCCTCTGGTTGCGCGTCCGCCTGAAGTTGTCCACCAGCAGGTTGCGCGTCATGGTGGTGATCCATACCGGCAGGCTGCCGCGGGCGGCGTCAAAACTGCCCAGATTCGAATAAATCTTCAGGAAAACGTCCTGCGTCAGGTCCTCGGCGTCGGCCGCGTTCCCTGTAAACCGGTAACACAGGCCATAGACACGCTTCTGGTGCGTGCGGACCATCTCAGCCCATGCGCCTGAGTCTCCATCCATGCAGCGGTGGACGATATTCGACCAGTCTTGCTCCAGCGGTCTCACCTCCGCGCACGCTGCGCGGCTTGCCGGCGCCTCAGCCAAGGCCCCGGCAGAAAACTCCTGGGCCCGCGGCCGTTTATTTGCCGGGTCCCGGGCGTCGGAGCGTGCCATTGCAGCTCCCCAAACCGCCCCGCTCCAGCTTAATGCACCCACGCACTCCATACCTGATTCATACGCAGGATTTGTCCTGTCAGTTCCCCCCGCGAATCCTGGATTGGGCAGTTGGGGAAAACAGGCATAAGCTGGCGGGTAAAAACTCGCCGGAGCGTACCGCGCGGGAGCGGGAACTGTCGGCAATTACCGAACGCCGCCACCTGTTCTCGATTTATGCTGCCGTTCGCTCGCCTTGGGATCCGAACGATCCGCCGGCAACACAGCACCCGTGTATTGGTGTCTTGTCGTGCTGCACCTTGCCCAGCGCAGCCCGAATGATCAGCTCTTCCCGTGCAGGTCGCATTCTGCGCCGACATAAGATTTCCAGGGCCTTCGTTATTCGTCCCTCTCAGGGAAGTAACGCGGCGCTGAGTCACCGCGCGCACCAGGGCTCGGCGGGGCGAAGTTCCGGAGGTCGAAAATCTGCCAGTCTTTCTCACCGGGCGGCAGAACCCAGAGCAGGAGAGCGACGGAGACCACTGCTCCCTGGAAGTACGGGATGTGCATCGTGTGCGAGCCCGGGTCCAGATGGATGCTGCCGCCGCCGCCGAATGCCGGGCGGAGGCCGTCGAGGTTGATGAGCCTCCGGTCGTCAATCCACAAGATCGCGCCGTCGTCGGAGAGCATCCGGAATTGGTAATCGCCGGCGTTACGAATCCAGAACACTGCGTGGTAGTCGATCCCGAAGAGGTCCGTACGCGGCGTGACACCGGGGATGCCGTCCGTGTTGGTGAAGTTCTGATTGGGAACGTCGAGCGAGTAGGTGTAGAGAGAACCGATGGGATCGAGCTCGCGGAAGTCAGGAAGGAGGCTGGGGAAACCCTCCAGTTCGTAGACGTCGCCACAGAAGGCATTGGCAGCGGGAACAACCGAGCCGAAGGAACCGATGGGGCCGTCCGGCGGATTCAGGCCGAAACCGCCGCCGAAGCGAAACAAGAGCGAGAAACTTTGGGCGGTCGCCTGGGCGAGCTGATCCTGGGCAGGGGCTTTGCCCGGGCCGGGAGTGCTGCTCGCCACGGAATCTGCGACGGAGCCGGCGCCGGGCGCCGCCCCTCTGGAGGCCACATCGATCGCCCCAAGGTTACCGGTTGCGCGGTCACGCACCACGATGCGCACGAGTGCGAGGGAGGAAATCGCCGGGAGCTCGAGAATGTGGGGGAAGCCGCGAGCGATGCCACGCGCGTAATCCGCGGAGGTGAGCACCTGATCGAGGGGCACCTGAAAGAAGCCAATCGGGCGGCCGGCGGCATCGAACGCGCAGACGCCGTAGTCGATCTGAACGCGCCGGTTCGTCGACACCGGTTGGTGCGCGTCTGTGCCGGCCTCGAGGGTCAGGTACGAGAGTGACGCTGCGTCCACAGCGACCTGGAAGCGCACTACGTCGCTGCGGCCAGTATCAATGAGGCGAGCGCGCAGGGAGATCGAGAGCGGAGTGTCCGGGTAATTACAGGCGTCTTTCATCAGCAGCTTCTCAATGGAACGAGACCCGGTGACCGGAGGTTTTGGCGGAGCGACGGTTTCACCCACAAAGTACCGCCGGCGGTAGAAGAGGCGAGCGCCGTGGCGGGTGGTGGTGACGGAAACCTGATGGAATCCGCCGGTCCAGCCGTCGGGGCCGGGACGAAATGTGAGCTGGTAGTGGAGCGTGGATCGCTCCAGACAACTGGAGGTGATCTGAAATCCCGCGTGCGTGTCCGACGCCGGCGAGAGCGGCCCCTTGGGGTCGACGATGCGCAGGCTGGTAATGGGCGCGAGTTGGGGCTGCGTATCGGGCCCGTGGCGATGTTTCCGCGCTTGATCGCCACCCCCTGAATAGGAAACCTGTAATTCAGTGTCGGTGAGGTCGGGGACTGCGCCACCATGCCCATTTAGGGCAATCAGGTCGAGGACGACTTCACGGGTCGTGACGTGGAACGTGAACGCGCCGGAGTCCGCTTGCGTGGGCTCGATCGTCGCCGATTCTGTGGCTTGCGAAGCGCTGGCATTCGATTGCGTCGGCGCAGGCGCAGGTGGTAGTAAGAGGACTGCAAGGAAAGCGGCGACTTGCATGGTCCTCACGATACTGCAGGAAGACGCAAGGCTCCAAAGCGAAAGTCTTGGTGCAGCTGGGAGCGATTCAGAGTTGATACTCAATCACAAGAAAATCGCCCCATCCTTTCCCTCACACCGTAAACTTGGCAGAAACGGAGGTCGGAACGTGGAAGATTGGAAGTTTGTAGAAAAGGATCCCTCAGAAGCCCTTGCCAGATTGCACTTCTTCTCCATCAAGAAGAAACATGCGTCGGGCGAGGTTGAAGCGCGCATCACAGTCAAGGAATTCGCCTCGGCAAAAACCGCCGACATGAAATTCTTTGCCGTGGCCGATCTTGAGTTGAATCAGAAGACAATGAAGTTCCAGCCCTGCGGATGGGCTGAGACCCTGATGGGCGCGCTCACGGAGTGTCTCAGGAATCTGCGCAAATTCGAGTATGAGGGTCACGAACTGCCTCCCTCACCATCCCCGAGTTGCGATCCGCCGCAATCCGGCGGGACCGGCTGAACGCGGCAATGCCTGCCGGGCCCTTAACGCCCACCCATTTACTCCGGCCGTTCCATGGATGAGTAACCCTGTCCAAACTCCGGATCAACCGGATTCTCAAACATTGACGCATCCCGCGTCACGATCGTCAGCCCTGACGGCGTTACGAAATACCGCCGCTTGTCTTCCACCGGGTCGTACCCGATCACCGTGCCCTCCGGAATGTGCACGTCGCGGTCGATGATCGCCCGCCGGATCCTGCAGTGCCGCCCGATATTTACGTGCGAAAAGATGATGCTCTGGTCCACATCCGAGTACGAGTTCACGCGCACGTCCTGCGACAGCACCGAGTTGTACACCGAAGCGCCCGAAATAATCACGCCCGCGGTGATGATCGAGTTTACCGCCATGCCCGAGCGGCCCGGCTCGCCGAACACAAACTTCGCCGGCGGATACTGCCGCTGCCGCGTGCGGATCGGCCAGCTCTTGTCATACAGGTTGAACACCGGCGACACCGAGCACAAATCCATGTTGGCGTCGTAGTAGGCGTCCAGCGTTCCCACATCGCGCCAGTAGAGCGCCTCCTGCTTGTTCTCGTCCACAAAGCTGTAGGCCATCATCTTCTTCTTGCCCAGCATGTTGGGCAGGATGTTGTGCCCGAAGTCGTGCTTCGATTCCGTGTCGTCCGCATCCGCGATGAGCGCCTTCAGCAGCGTCTCGGTATTGAAGATGTAAATCCCCATCGACGCGTCCACGGCGTTGGGATTGAACGGCGAACGGAAGCTGGTTGACGCCGGCTTTTCCTGGAATCCGAGCACCTCGCCGGTCGAACCCACCTCTACCACCCCAAACCGCGAAACCTCTTCGGGTGAAACCGGCAGCGTCGCCAGCGTTACGTCCGCGCCCGTCTCCTTGTGGTACGCCAGCATCCGGCTGTAGTCCATCTTATAGATGGTGTCTCCCGACAGGATGATCACATGTGCCGGCTGCTCGCTGCCGATCGAATAGAGGTTCTGGTACACCGCATCCGCCGTCCCCATGTACCAGTTCGCTCCCGTTCGCTGCATGGGCGGCATCAGCTCGAAAAACTCGCCCAGCTCCTGCGCCACAATTCCCGTCCAGCCCTCACGGATATGCCGGTTCAGGCTCAGCGCCTTGTACTGCGTTAGGATGTACACCCGCCGCAGCCCCGAGTTGATGCAATTCGAGAGCGTGATGTCGATGATGCGGTAGTGCCCGCCAAACGGCACTGCGGGCTTGGCACGGTCACGCGTCAGTGGAAACAGCCGTTCTCCCGCTCCGCCCGCAAGCAATACGGCCAATGTGTCTTTCATATCCATCAGGCCCGTCCTGACCCCACCCCGAATTGACCTTTGGCCCCACCTTCCGGCGCGGTTGGGGATCGCCGCGATCCGAAACGGCATACTTTCAGGCGGCATTCGCCCTCACCCGCCGCTGAACGCAGGAGAATACCACACATACCAATGCACTTGGCAGCCCCGCAATCCCCTGTGATAATTCCGCGAGCCGAACGGCTGGCCCTGCTGCCTGCTCAGTCGCTGTCTGCCGCCGATTCCGCGGCGAATCAGACTCCGCTTACGCCGCTGTTCTTGCCTACCAGCCCGACAACCAGTTGGTCTTCTTGTTGGTCGAGCGCTTGATTGAGGTGAACTTGTATTCCAGCCCTACGCTGATGGCAAAGTTCACGTCGTATTGTGAATACGACGAGGTTGAAGGAGGAGCCGCTTTGAAGTTGTAGTGGGTCATCACCGCGTCGGGTGTGATGCGAAACACCCAGTGTTCCGAGCGGTTCAGGTCGAAATGCCCGCCGATGATTGCCGCCGGAGCAATCTGGTTGTAGTAGAAATCGAAATCCGCAGGCGGGTGTCCGAGCAGATCTTTCTGGAAGTTGCCATACACCCCGCCGAACATGGCATGAGCAATCAGCGCTCCGTGCTTATTGTGCGGCCCCAGCCACTCTGCTCCGCCCACAAACAAGTATTGCTTCACCATAGGTCCCCTGATCGGTGTCCCGTTGGGGCCATCGGTGTTGGGCCCGGTGCCGCTGGTACCCACATACCCACGCCCCGACGCCACGATCCCCCAGTTCCTTGTCAGCCAGTACGAGCCTTCCATGTCCAGCCCGCCCAGGTTCGAGCCCTGCAGCAGCGTCGGCCCCGCCTTCATGTGGTCGTACGCGAACCCAAGCGACAGGTCGTAGCGGTTGTCGTAGCGAACCTTGGCCAAAGGATCGACAGCCAGGTAAACCCCATACTCGGGGGTCTGCGTTGCCTGTCCCTGCCCCTGTGTCGAAGAAGACGATTGCGAAGAAGAACTCTGCTGCGGCTGCGAGCCCGGCTGCTGCGAGGCTGAGTCCTGCGCCTGCATGCGCGCTCCCGCGCACACGCTCACAGCGAAAACAACGGCGATTGTTGCAGATAACTTGACTGGGAGATGCATCACAAACAAGCTTACAGGAGCCCCCCGAGGGCGGACAACGCGGCTAACAAGCATTTCCTCTTAGACTCGCAGTCCCGGCAGTTGTGTGCGCACCACCTTACAGTGAGCATCCGTCCATCTGCCTTGCCCACACCAGGTAGCGCACTGTCTTTAGAATCTCCAACGCCGTCATCGCCCCTTGCGTCCACTCGCCCCCCGGCTCGAGCGCGGGCGCCGCATGGGTCCGCCATTTGAGCGGCAGGCGGCTCAGGATCAGCCCCGTTCGCGGCAAGTGACTCGCGCTCGACACGACCTCCGCCGACTCCCATCCGTGGCTCTGCATGATCTTGAGCGAGTCGCACGTATTCTCCATCGTGTCCCGCGCCGTGCGCTCTTCCGCGATCGCGTCCGCCGGAATCCCCTGCGCCTCGGCCACCCGCGCCATCACCTCGGCCGCCACAAACCGGTTGTGCGCCGGGCCGCCCGTGAAAATCATCCTCGGCGCCACTCCGCGCTCGTATTCGTTCACCGCCTCGGTCACGCGAGCGAGCTCGGCCGGCGTCGGATTCCCGTCCGCGTCAGCCGGGCTGCCCAGCACAATCAGCACATCAAATTGATTCTGTGTCGTGTTGGCCGTGGGCGCGAGCGCCTGCGCGATCGCCGCCCACGCCACGAGGCCCACCACCAGAGCCGCGCACGCAAGGACGACGCGTCCCTTCCAACCCGGCCGCCGCTTGCGCTTCCGGCTTTGAATGTTTTGGCCTTGAATTCTCTGGCTCGGTCGCGCCGCTCCGCTTCCACTGCGCGCGCCAACTCGTCCCGTGCTCCTCTGCTTCCGTGTTCCCGCCGCGCTCAAGAATCGATCTCCCAGGCTTCACTCTACCGCGCGAAGCGCGGAATCGCACGAGCTCAACGCCGGTGCCCCATCGCGGGAAAGATGCATCAGACCATGTTGGACGCTCATTGATTGATGGAAGCTTCGATCTGCGTCGCCTCGCCTCGGCGCGCGGCGATCGTGCCCGGTAGGATGAGCGTTAGACTCATCCTCAACGAGGAGATTCATTCATGGCGACAAAGAAGAAATCTTCAGAAAGAAAATATGGCGCTGCAGCCGCCAAGCAGGTGGAGACCGAAATGCACGAGTTCAAGCTCGGCAAGCTGAAAAGCGGCCGTAGCGGCAAAAAGGTGACGAGCCGCAAACAAGCAATTGCCATCGGCCTTTCCGAGGCTCGTAAGAAAGGGGCGAAGGTGCCGCGCAAAAGGTCTTAGCGAGTCCCAGTTCACTGACAACTGTGAGCTAAGAACTAAGAACTAAGAACTGGGAACTGGGAACTGTTTTTACAGCTCCGCCGGCCGTCCCCACTCGCTGAACACGATCTCGTTCAGCGACTTCCGTGTCCGCGCCGTCGTCTCTCGCTCGATCAGCGTGTCGTCGCCCAGCGCCGCCGGCTCGCCCCGGTAACCCAGCGCGATCGCAGCTCCAATTGCGTATTCCGGCGGAATCCCCAGCGCCTTTCGCGCCGCTGCCTGGTCGAACCCGCCCATCTGGTGCGTCGTCAGCCCCAGATTCGCGGCCTCGAGCGTCAGGTAGGAGCTCGCAGCTCCCAGGTCATAGAGCGCAAACCGGTTCTCCGCTCCGCTCTTGGCCCGCGTCGCCGCCACGCCCACCATCAGCACCGGAGCCCGGTGTGCCCATTTCCGGTTGGTCTCCGCCAGCGTTTCGTAGATCTTCTTCCACGTTGCGTCGCCATGCCGTCCCACCACGAACCGCCACGGCTGCTCGTTGAACGACGAGGCAGTCCAGCGCGCCGCCTCAAACACCTTCTTCAGCGTTGCCTCGCTCACCTCGCGTCCGTCAAACGACCGTGCGCTCCATCGCTCGTGGATCGCGGGCAACACCCCCTCCACACCGGGAGCCTTCTTCAATTCATTCACTTCAATTGCCGACAAAACCGCGCTTGTTGCCATATCGCTCATCTCCTCACGAATCAATCCGGAATCAATCTTCCTCACGTTATTTGATTCCCCAACGGCCGCAAAGATGCGCCCCTCGCCTAAATAGTTGTTGCAACAGGTAATTTCTCGAGATGAGCCTGAGCCACTGAGGTCAACCCGCCGGAACCTTCTTTGATATAAAACTAGGTCAGTGAAAGCATCCAGCAAGGTCAAAACTGACCAGCTCACGAAGAAAGCGAGCGCGCCTCATGGAAAAGAGTGGTTCCCGGAAAGTCGAATCTGTATCTCGCGAATCTGCGTCACGTCTCATCGATGCGAGAATTGAGGGTCTCGCCGACTGGCGCGGAGAGATGCTTGCCCGCCTGCGCGCTTTGATCAAGCAAGCCGATCCTGAAGTCGTCGAGGAATGGAAGTGGGAGATTCCCGTGTGGTCGCACGACGGGATTATCTGCACCGGCGAGACCTACAAGAAAGTTGTAAAGCTGACGTTCGCCAAAGGCGCTTCGCTGGATGACCCCTCAGGCCTTTTCAATTCCAGTCTCGAAGGCAGAGTGAGGCGCGCCATCGACTTCAGCGAAGGCGAGAAGATCAACGAGAAGGCACTGAAGACTTTGATTCGCGCCGCCGTGGCGCTGAATTCGTCCAAGGTCTGAGAAGGCCGGCTCAATCATTCGCAATCAGGAGATGGAAGAGTTGCAGAATTGCCGATGCGTGAATCGCTTCCTGGCGATAGCTTGGGCTTTCGCATTAAGCGTCACTGTCGTCTCGCGTGCACAGAATGGGAATGAGCATCCGTTTTTCGAAATACTGACGCACCGCATGGATGTCGACGTAGATGGCGCCCCTAACGCCTACGGTCCGCCGGGCACGCGGACACTCGACATCCTTCTGGATGCGCATTACCTTAATCGCGCCGACAGGAAGATCGTCGGTTACCTGATCGACGAACACGGTCGCCCAATTTTACAGGGCCCAAAAGATCCCTTTCCGGGCTATTACATTTCTCAGACCGCCTTTACCGATATTGAGAATCAGAATGAACGGGACCCACGGCGCTATGTCGACGCCCGCAACATCAATTATGTCGTCCGGGGAGACCTGGCTCGGCGGCGCGGGGTACGGGTCGGTGATTTCGTGTCGGTTTATTCAAAGCGCACCCGCAGGGGCGTATTCGCGATCGTCGGGGACACGGGCAATCCCACAGGCGATGAGGGATCGCTTCACCTAATGCAGGATCTCGGTTATCCGTTTCACGACGGCAAGAATGATTCGGTTGAAAAACCTGAGATCGTCATCCGGTTCTACCCAAACTCCAACCCAAAGCATCGGTTCTTCTTCACGCAGGCCGAATTGGACGAAGCGGCTACGAAACTTGGCTTAAGCCGAGATTTCTCCGCTGCTGCCAGAACCAATCGATGAAGCGCACCGAAGCCGTCCAGGGACAACCGCGAACTGCTTTACGGATACATCCGGTTCAGCATCCGCGGAAACGGAATCGTCTCTCGCACGTGGTCCAGCGCGCACACCCACGCCACCAGGCGCTCAATGCCCATGCCGAAGCCCGAGTGCGGCACGCTGCCATACCGCCGCAGATCGAGATACCACTCGAAGGCCTCGCGCGGCAGCTTGTGCTGGTCGATGCGCGAACTCAGCAACTCGTAGCTCGACACACGCTGCGACCCGCCGATGATTTCTCCGTAACCCTCCGGCGCCAGCACGTCCACGCACAGCGCGTAGCGCGGATCCTTCGCATCCGGCTCCATGTAGAAAGCCTTCACATTCGCCGGATAGCGGTGCACCATCACCGGCCGGTCGTACTGCGAGCTGAGCCACGTCTCGTCCGGCGAGCCGAAGTCGTTTCCGTACTCGAACGGCGCTTCCAGCTTTCCATCTTTGAACGCCTGGTTCAGCATCTCCGCTGCCTCGTCGTAGCGCAGCCGCGGGAACGGCGCCTTGATCGCCTCCAGTTTCGCCGCGTCGCGCCCGATCACATGCAGCTCCGGCGCGCGATTCTTTAGCACGCTTTGCACGATGTGCGAGATGAAGTTTTCCGCGAGCTCCATCAGCCCATCGAGGTCCATGTAGGCCACCTCGGGCTCGATCATCCAGAATTCCGTCAAATGCCGCCGCGTCTTCGACTTCTCCGCGCGGAATGTTGGCCCGAAGCTGTACACCTTGCCCAGCGCCAGCGCCGTCGACTCGATGTAGAGCTGGCCGCTCTGCGTCAGGTACGCGGGATCGCCGAAGTAGTCGACCGGGAACAGCGTCGAGGTGCCCTCGCACGCCGCCGGCGTCAGAATCGGCGGATCGGTCCTGATAAACCCATTGGAGTCAAAGTACTCGGCCGCCGCGCGCATGATCTCTGCGCGAATCCTCAAAATCGCCGACTGTCGCGGCGAGCGTACCCACAAGTGCCTCCGCTCCTGCAGAAAGTCGACGCCATGCTCCTTCAGCGTGATCGGGTACGGGTCCGACTCCGGCACGCGCTGCACCACTTGCACGTCTTCCACGTCCAACTCGTAACCACCCGGCGCGCGCTTGTCCGCACGCACCTTCCCCGTGACAATGACCGAAGACTCCTGGGTCAGGCCCTTCAGCTTTTCAAAGACTTCCGGCGTAACGCTCTTGACGTGAGCGACCCCCTGGATCGACCCGGTTCCGTCTCGAAAGATTGGGAACAGCAGCTTTCCGCTCTCGCGCGAGTTATAAAGCCACCCTCGCAAGGTGACTGATTGCCCCTCATGCCGGCCAATCTCGGAAATCGTGGCCACTGGCGGAGTGTTTTTGCTGGTTTCGGAAGCGGAAGCAGTTTCTTCTGACATTCTCGTTAGGCTTTCTGGGCGGCTTGTTCCATCGCACCGGACTTTCCAGTCTAACGCGCATAGCGCCGCGACGTTATCCGCCGCCATTTTCGCGCAGTTGTTTCGTGCTACCAGAAATTGTTTTGATTGGACAACAAATGCGGCCAGAGCGCATCCTAGCTTGGTAAGGAGCGGCGATGACCGATCGGCTCGAGACAAACGGCGAAGAGATGCACAAAACACTGGCGGATGCCGGCACCGCCGAACGCTTCATTACCGAGAAGCACCTGGGCGAGCGTATCCGGCGCTTGCGGCTCAAGAAGTCGATGGGCCTCGTGGACCTCGGGAAGCACACCGGGCTTTCGGCGAGTTTCCTCTCCCAGTTGGAGACGGGCCGCGTAGTGCCCACGCTGCGTAACCTCGCGCGCATCGCGATGGTCTTCTCCAAGGATCTGTCCTATTTTTTTGAGACCGAGCCGTCGCCCATTTTCCGCGTGCACCGCAAAAAAGACCGCGTGCGCATGCCGCAAACCGGAGTGGAGCCGCCTACCTACACTTTTGAGAGCCTCGGGTACATGGTGGCCGACCGGCACATGGACCCTTACTTCGCTGAATTCGTTCCGCTGCCCGAGCATGTGGAGCCCAGATCGCACATGCACGCGGGATTCGAGTTCCTGTATGTCCTTGCGGGTGAATTGGCGTTGCGGCATGGGGAGCAGGAGGCCAAGTTGAGCGCGGGCGATGCCGTTTACTTCGACTCGGGCACCCCGCACTCCTACCGCTGCGCAGGCGGCAGGCCCGCGGAAGCCGTGATCGTGACCATGCATCAGGCGCCGACAGATCATCCGCTGTCGCTGCGCCCGCCAGTTGTCGCGGCGCCAGTTCGACCGCCTGCACCGCCCTCCCCGGCCTCGAGAGCGAATGCCGGAGACGACCGCTAGAGCGGTTCCACAATTCACATGCTCTTTCCGGCGTCTTGCAGGGTGGGTGGCTTTATCTTGATGAAAAAGCCACTTGGCAGTTGAGGGCCAGAGTATAGCAATTGTGGAACCGCTAAGGCTGCGCCGGAACTACTGTCCCGTCACCAGCTTGCCGCTGATGTCGCGCACCTCGACGGGACCGAGGCCAGCATCTTTCAGCCCAGGTTCGATTTTGGCGCGATCGCCAGCAGTCACAATGACAAGCTGATCGGGGTGCAGGTACTCGTTGACCACACGCGAAATGTCGTCTTGGGTCACCGCCTCGTACTTCATAGGCAGTCCCGCATAGTAGTCCAGCGGACGATCGTAAAGGAAGATGCCGTCGATGGCACGCACCACGGCCGATGTTGTTTCAAAGCGGCCGGGAAGCGACTGGACTGATGCTTCTTTGGCTGCCGCCAGCTCCTCTGCCGTCGAAGGCTTCGCGGGGAAATTGCGCAGTTCAGCCATCAGTTCCTTTGCCGCCGGCGCCGTCACATCTGTTCGCACCAAACCGCCGGCCTGGAACAGCCCGCCATCGCTATATTGCGTAAAACCCGAACTGGCCCCGTACGTGTAGCCGTGCACCTCGCGCAGGTTCATGTTGATGCGGCTGGCAAAGCTGCCGCCCAGCGTGTAGTTCATCACCGTAAGAATCTCGCTGTCGGGCGAGTTCGCCGGAACGCCGAGGCCAAAGGCCATCAGCGCGCTTTGCGGCGCGCCAGGCTTGTCCACAATCACCACATGTGTCGGCTGCGGAGCCGGCGCCGGCGGAATCGCGGCCGCCGCTTCAGTCTTCCCTGTCCATTTGCCAAAGTACTGGCGTGCGAGGCTCTCGGCCTGTGCGCGAGTCACGTCGCCGGCCAGGACCAGCGCCGAGTCGCGCGGCGAGTAATGGCTGGCATAAAACGCAGTCATGTCGGCTGAGGCGATGGGACCTACACTCTCCGCTGTTCCCGTTCCGCTGCGGCCGTAAGGCGCGTCGCCGAAGACCAGCTTCGGCCCAACGCGCATCGCCATGTTCTGCACGTTATCAGTCTCCTGCGCGATGCGCACCAGCCGCTGCTTGCGCCGGCGGTCCACGTCCTCACCACGAAACGCCGGATGCTCCGCCACGTCGGCTAACAAATCCATCCCTTCCGCTGTATGGCTGGTCAGCATGTCCATCGAGATGTTTCCGGAATCCATTCCCGCGCCGGTCGCAATCTGAGTTCCAATTCGCTCTTCGTCCGTCGCCAGGTGCGCCAAGTCGCGCGATACGGTTCCGTCGCTCATCACTTCCGCCGCTAAAGTCGCCAGGCCGCTCTTCGTTTCCGGATCGTTGGCACTGCCGGCGCGCGACACAACCTCGGCGCTCAGCACCGGCAGTGCGTGATTCTCCACCAGCAGAACCTTTAGCCCGTTCGCCAGCGTGAACTCCTGCGGGGCAGGCAGGTGCAGCACGGGCGCCGGGCCCGCATCAGGCTGCTTTTTCCGCCACTCCTGCGAGGCCTCAAACTCCACCGAGTACGGATTCTCGAGCTTCACATCCGCATCGGTATCCGCGGGGCTGCGCGGCACGTCGTCCAGGACCTTTTTCCCCGGCACGCAGTACACCACTACAGCCGCATCCTTGCTCAAATACTTCACTGCCGCGGCCTTCGCACTCGCCCTCGTGACCGCTTCCCTCATGGCCACGTCTTTGGGCAAAAATCCGGGATCGCCGGTGTACTGGTTGTAGCGGTCAAGGGTGTCAGCGATGCCGCCGAATCCGCCTAGCCGCTCAAGGCCAGTAATCTTGGCGGTCAAGTCCAGAGCCTTCGACGAGGTCACTTCGTCGGCGGTCAGCCCATCCTGCTGCAGCTTGCCCAGCTCCTTCCAGAACGTCGCCTCCAGGTCCTCCAGCTTCACTCCGGGCTTGGCGGTCATCGTGCACTCGGTGATCCCGGTCAGCTTCTCCGTGAACGAGGAACAGGTCACGCTCTGCGCCGTCTGAGCCTTGTACACCATTGCTTCGTCGAGTCGGCTCGCCTTGCCTCCGCCCAACGCAAACGCGACTGTATTCACGCTGTAGGCATCGGGCGTGAAGGCTGCCGGTGTTAGCCACGCAACACGCAGTTGCGGCAACTGCACTGTATCGGTCACCGTTGCGCGGCGCTGCGACGTAATGGGCGGAGTCACCGCCGTCACCGGAGCTACCGGAGGACCCTTGGGAATCGGCCCAAAGTATTTCATCAGGAGCGCCTTCAGCTTTACCGGGTCGAAGTCCCCCGCGACCGCGATCGATGCATTGTTCGGCGTGTAGTACTGCTGATGAAAATCGCGCACATCGGCGATGCGCGCCGACTCGACATCCGCGTGGCTGCCGATGACCACGCCGTAATACGGATGGCCCTTGGGAAAGAGCAAATGGAACATCTCTTCCTGAGCCACGTAGTACGGCTGTCCCTCGCCCTGGCGCCGTTCGTTGCGCACTACATCTTTCTGGTTGGTCAGCAGTTCCCGGTTCAGGCCCTCAATCAGGAATCCCATCCGGTCGCTCTCAAGCCACAACGCCAACTCCAATTGGTTGCTGGGCATGGTCTCAAAGTAGTTGGTGCGGTCAAAATCCGTGGTGCCGTTGATGCTCGTTCCACCGGCCGCTTGCACAATCCGGATGTGCGACTTTTGTCCCACGTGCTCCGAGCCCTCGAACATCATGTGCTCAAAAAGGTGCGCGAAGCCTGTGCGTCCCGGCCGCTCGTTCAACGGACCCACGTGATACCAAAGGTCCACGGCTACCAGCGGCAGCCGGCGATCCTCGTGCGTAATGACCGTCAGGCCGTTGGGCAAGGTGTACTTCACGTACTTGATTTCAGGAAGCTTGCGGGTGGCCGCTGTAGCCGGCGCACCTTGCGCCCGCGCAGTTGCGCCCAGGCAGGTCAGAATCAAAATCGCAACCAAAGACAGATGAACGCGAATGAAAGCAATCACGAGAGTTCTCCCTTGCCCGGCAAATCCGGAATCCCAAGCTCCGACAGGATAATACTTCGCACTTGGTGGATTGTTTTTGAAGGGCTCAGCTACTGGGTTGGTTGGTTCAATTCCCCGTAGGTGGGGTACGGAGCGGGCTCGGTGCTGGTGGGCATTGTGGCCAGTGTCTTCAAATCCGCCTGCACCTGTGCCCAAGCGTGGGGCTTTCGCTTGGTCGTGATTGGCGCGTCGGGGTCGGAATAGTACGCCTGCACATCGCTCTTGATCCCCGGCGGAATCGGTTGACTCGGGTCGCGGGTCAGGCGGTGCAGAAGCTCCGCATAGGTTTGGTCGGTAAGCAAATAGCCGCCGGGCTTGACCACTAGCCCGGTGTCCAGGTCGCGATTGGGCAGCGGATGCTGCGGATCGGGCGGACCCAGCGGATCTGTCAAGGCCGCTACGCTCGCGGGCCGTGCCTGCCCCGCTTCCGTTGGCGTAAAGAAGGCCAGGCGATCGCGAAACACCGTGGTGGCTGAGACCAGGCTGTGCGTGTAATCCGCTTCAGCGGCTTGGCTGGGGCCCTTCACCGCAACCATCGACAGCGGGCCAACCTTGGGCAGCACCCAGAGCACGGCGGCGATCAGATGCGTCTCGAAGCCGGCTTTCTTGCGATAGGCGGCCCAATCGTACAGCGTTGCCGCCTCCGCCGATTCCTTCTCAATCTCTTTCGCATCGGCCGTATCCGGCTCCGCCACCTCTCGGCCGCGCCTCATCAGCGTCACCGCGTATGCCACGCGCGGAATGAACTTCCGCGTTGCGAATTGGTACTCGCCCACGTCGAACTTATGCCGCGCGCCGACGCCGAAATCGTCGGTCAGTCCGTACGTCTCGTAGAAAGCCAGGGCAAGCTGGTGCGTCGGAACCCTGATCCCGATATGACGCAGATATTCCAGTGGCGCGACCCGATGCTCCGCAATCTGATCGATGTCGAAGGCAAACTCCACTTGCACATGCTGGTGCCGGCCCTCGGCATAGTTCACGCTCGTCCCGTAGCGCGCTGCCAGCTTGGGGAACTGGAGCGCCACGGCCCGGTTCGTTGCTTGCGAGTGCCCAATGGAATCGCCAATGTAGTGCGACTCCGCGCCCACGGCAAAGGCCAGCTCATTGGCGTTGTGCGCGTTGCGGAAGAGGGCGAGAACAAAATCACCAGAGCGCACGTAATGCGTCAGGTCAGAGAAAAACGAGTCGCCGAAAGGGTAGTACCCCAGGTCCTGAATCACGCACCCGCCGTAAGCGAAGGAGCGCGCGCGGTCCAGTTCGGCCGGCGTGAGATTGGGATAGCGGCTCTTCAGCAAGGGAACAATCGAGTCGTTCCATGTGAGGTCGATGAGCTGCTCATGCGTGAGCAGGGAATACGCAGCCGCCTGCCGGGGACCGCACATCGGCAACAGCAACAGAATCAGTGCGATGTTTCGCAGTCGGTTGAAATGCATCGTCATTGGGCCGCGTCGGACGCCGTTCAGGGATTTGAGCGAGGTGGAAGCCGGGATCCCGCCTTTATTGTATGCGAACTTCGCCGTGCCGGAGAAGCGACCCTCCGTCGCAAACGTCGTGCTCACTGGCCCTGTCGCCGTGACGGAAGGTGGCGAGAAGTGGCACGAATTGCAGATGAATTGCAACAGGAAAGGTGCAGTTCGCTGAATCAGATTTTATGATTACCGAGAAGGCCGGAACAAATAAGTACAACTCCCGAAGTCGAGCTCTTCGACGGCTTTCTTCCAAGCTTAGTCGCATCGACCCATCACGCTCAGTCCCCGCGCCCGGATACACCCCACATGCGCAGCCCGCACTCACCCCCAGAAAGCCGGCTCGGCTGCTCCGCCCATCGCTCGCTCTGAATCGCACAGCAAGCAGTGCACGGCAATTGTGGGTGCCGCGCAAGCGCAGGTATCATGATCCTTTATGGGATCTCCGCCGCCAATTCAGCTCGCCACACTAAGCATGTGGGACACTTTGCTCCTCATGGCCTTGGCTTTGGTGGTCTTTGGCCCGCGGCGCCTGCCCAAGATCGGCCGCCAGCTCGGCAAGCTGATGTACGAGTTCCGCAAGGCCTCCAACGACTTCAAATTCCAGATGGAAGAGGAGTTGCGCAACGCCGAGGAAGCCGACCGCCGCAAGAAGGAAGAGGAGGAGCGCCAGCGTGCCCTGGCTGCGGCGCCAGCGCCATTGCAGCTTGAGCAGACGGCCTCCGCAACTCCGGCGCCGGCCGATTCAACCCAGGAGCCCGCTACCGCGGAAGATATTAATTCTTCCGGGACAACCGACCCCTCTGTCAACGCTGAATCCACGGGCTCAAAGGAGGTCGCGCCGCCAGCCGGACAATCTCCCGATCTTGCGCCCGCTGCGGCCATCCTGAACATTCAGCCTCCTTCCACTGGTGAAAAGATAGCCGCCGAGCGTCCCGGCAAAGTCCCTGAAACCGTACCACCTGAAGCCGAACGATCGGAGCCGGCTGCACACCATGGTTGATCCGCAGGAAGCCATCGAAAAGGCGCGGAAAGCCGTCACAGAGCGCGCCGAGCTCCCTGGCATGAGCCTCATGGAGCACCTCGAGGAGCTGCGCAAGCGTCTCGTCCACTCCGCCTTGTATCTCGGCATCGGTTTCATCGTCGCGTACGCGTTCCATGAGCGCCTTTATGGTTTCGTGCAGGCCCCGCTCACCAAGCTCGGCATCAAGCTCAACTACACCCACCCCATGGATCCGCTCAACCTCTATCTCCAGGTCTCGCTCATCGGCGGAGCAATCCTTGCCTCGCCATTCATCCTCTATCAGGTGTGGCTCTTCATCGCCCCCGGCCTCTACCAGAAAGAAAAACGCTTCGTCATTCCCTTCATGACCGCTACTGTCGGCCTCTTCCTCGCTGGCGCGGCCTTCGGCTACTTCTACGTTCTCCCCGGCGCCCTCAAGATCCTCATCATTGGCTTCGGCAGCAAATTCAACCCCGTCGTCACCATCGAGGAATACACAGGCTTCTTCCTCTCGATCATTCTCGGCCTAGGCGTCAGTTTCGAGCTGCCCATCCTCATCTTTTTCCTGGCTCTGTTCGGCATCGTCAGCCCGAAGTTTCTCTGGAAGAACATTCGCTACGCCATTCTGGCCGTCTTTCTGGTTGCTGCCATCATTTGTCCCAGCCCCGATCCCGGCACAATGTGCATTTACGCTGTTCCCATGCTGGCCCTTTACCTCGTCGGCATCGGCGTTGCCTGGTGGGTCCACCCCGCGCGCAGAAAGAAGAAGGAGGCTGCGGGATGATTTTCTTCTCGCCTCGATCGAAACTCTCCCAACGGCTTGTCATCCTGAGCGAGTCCGCAGTCAGGCGGACGAGTCGAAGGATCTGCGGTTGTTCTTTTAAGGTTGCGGCACGGGCCGCGATCTTTTTCGCCTCCGTCGTTCTTCTCGCCCCCTTCGCCGCATCCGCCCAGCATTTCGATGGCGCCGGCGCCTACGAGTACGCGCGCGAGTTCGCCGCCATCGGCCCGCGCTGGCCCACCGGCCCCGGCCACGTCAAAGCCGAGGAGTTTCTCCGCTCCCACTTCCAGCGGGACCATGACCAGCTCGAAGAGGACACGTTTACCGCCGACACTCCCATCGGCCCGGTCCCTATGTGCAACTTCATCGTGCGTTTCCCCGGCACCAAGCCCGGCGTCATCGTCCTCGCCACGCACTACGAAACCAACTACCCGCTGCGCAACATCAATTTTGTCGGCGCCAACGACGGCGCATCCACCACCGGCCTCCTCATGTCCATCGCCGACCGCCTCCGCGATCAGGCTGCCCATTCGCCCGGCAAAAAGCTCGACGGCTACTCCGTCTGGCTCGTCTTCTTTGACGGCGAAGAGGCCATCGAGCAATGGTCGGCCTCCGACTCCACCTACGGCAGCCGCCATCTCGCTGCCAAATGGGGCCGCGACGGCACCCTCAACCAGATCAAGGCCTTCCTCCTCGCCGACATGATCGGCGACAAGGAACTCGACATTCAGCGCGAGAGCCGTTCCACAGCGTGGCTTGTCTCGATCGTTGCCGACGCAGCAAAGAAGTTTGGATACCAGCGCTATTTCTTCCAGCAGGAGATGGCGGTCGAGGACGATCATCTGCCTTTTGTCGAGCGCGGCGTGCCTTCCATCGACATCATCGACCTCGACTTCGGGCCCAACAACAGCTACCACCACACGGCGCAGGATACGATGGACAAAATCAGCGCCCACAGCTTGATGATCGACGGAGACGTGTTCCTGGAATCGATCCGGTTGATCGACCAGCGATGAATTGAAGCTCGGAGCCGGCAGCCAGTAGCCTGTAGCTACGGGCTACTGGCTACTGGCTCAAAACAAACGACAGAACAGGCACGAGGTAATTGAAATTGTCTCAAGCAGAAATCGGCATCATCGGCGGCAGCGGGCTCTACTCCATGCCGGGCTTCACTAACGTTCACGAGGAGCGCGTCGAGACTCCCTTCGGCTCCCCGTCTGAAGCCTTTGTTCTCGGCGATCTCGAGGGCCGCAAGGTCGCCTTTCTTGCGCGCCACGGCCGCGGCCACCGCATCCTTCCCTCCGAGCTCAATTTCCAGGCCAACATTTACGCCTTCAAGAAACTCGGCGTCGAGCGCATCATCTCCGTCTCCGCCGTGGGCTCGCTCAAGGAAGAGCACAAGCCCACTGATTTCGTCATGCCCGATCAGTTCATCGATCGCACCTTTCACCGCATCGCCACTTTCTTCGGTGACGGCATCGTGGGCCATGTCGCCTTTGGCGATCCCGTCTGCGCGACCGTCGCCAAAGCCGCTGCCGATGCCTGCGCCAAGGTTGGTGTCGTCGGCAAGCTGGGCGGCACGTACGTCTGCATGGAGGGCCCGCAGTTCTCAACCAGGGCCGAATCGAACCTTTATCGCAGTTGGGGCGCTGACGTCATCGGCATGACCAACCTGCAGGAGGCCAAGCTCGCCCGCGAGGCTGAGATCTGCTATGCCACCATCGCCATGGTCACAGACTACGATTGCTGGCGCGAGGGCCACGATGCCGTCACTGTCGAGGAGATCGTCGCCGTGCTGCACAAAAACGCCGACAACGCCGCCAAAGTGGTGAAGGCCGCCGTCGCCGCTATGCCGCCCACTTCGGAATTCGTCCCCACTTGCTCGTGTGCCTCGGCCGCAAAGTACGCCGTGCTCACGCAGCCTGACGCCATTCCTGCTGCCGCCAAAGAGCGCCTCAAGCTGCTCTTCGGTAAATACCTCGGCTGGTAGGCCCAAGCTAACACTACTCACTCCGCCGGCCCCGCTAACTCGCTAACCTACCAGGTTGCTATTCTTACTCACGAAAGAGGAAAGAAGAAATGTCCATCACCGTAGTCGGCAGCGTGGCTTACGACTCCATCGAAACCCCCGCCGGACGCCGCGAGCGCTGCCTCGGCGGCGCCGCCACCTATTTCTCACTCGCCGCCAGCTTCTTTACCTGCGTGCGCGTCATCGCTGTCGTCGGCGAGGACTTCGGCCGTAAGCAGGAAGCTGTCTTTGCTGCACGCGACATCGATACGCGCGGCATCGAACACACCGCCGGCAAAAGCTTCTTCTGGGAGGGCTCCTACCTCGAAAATATCAACGAGGCGAAGACTCGCAACACCGAGCTCAACGTCTTCGCGTCCTTCGAGCCCAAAATTCCCGATGCATATCGCGACTCGGAGTTTCTCTTTCTCGCCAACATCGACCCCGTTCTTCAACGCCGTGTCCGCGACGCCATGCCGCAGGTCAAGCTCGTCGCCGGCGACACCATGAACTACTGGATCAAGGACCATCGTCCGGCCCTCCTCGAAGTTCTCAAGGGTCTCGATGTTCTGCTCATCAACGACACTGAAGCGCGCATGCTGGCCGGCAACAACAACCTCGTGCAGGCCGCGCGCGGCGTCATGGCTCTCGGCCCTCGCGCGTTGGTCGTCAAGCACGGCGAGTACGGCGCGACATTGTTCTATAGCTCTCCTTCAAAAAACCGTGGAGAAGAGCTCCGCACCTTCAGGGCTCCGGCCCTGCCGCTCAAAGAGGTCATCGATCCAACCGGCGCGGGTGACAGCTTCGCTGGTGGATTCTTCGGCTATCTCGCTTCGCAGCCCGATCAGACGCCCGCCGCATGGCGCCACGCCATGTTTTACGGCAGCGTCATGGGCTCCTTTGCCTGCGAGCGCTTCGGCACTGAGCGCCTGCAGCAGCTTTCGCGTACTGAGATCGACGCGCGCTTCAACGTTTTTCGCGAGATCACGCACCTTGACTGAGAAGAGCATCTCCAACGCCGAAGGCTGGGCCGTTCTGGCCTTCTGCATGGCCGCCGCCGCTGCCGCTATTCTCTGGAGCTGGCGTCACGGTGCGATGCTCAACTACGGCGACGCCGTCGCTCACCTGCACATCGCGCGCCGCGTCTTCGATTCCCGCACGCCGCGCTTCTCGCAACTCGGCTCGGTGTGGCTGCCGCTCCCGCACATTCTTCTTCTGCCTTTCGTGCAGAATTACTTCTGGTGGGCTACCGGCCTCGCCGCCATTATTCCATCGTCGCTTTCCTACATTGCCTCCTGCGCCGGCATCTATCGCCTGGCGCGGAACTGGCTCGACCCAGCGCCCGCCGCTCTTGCGCTCGTCTTCTTCGCCCTCAATCCCAATCTCCTTTACCTCGAGACCACAGCCATGACCGAGCCGCTCTTTCTTTGTGAATTCATCTGGATCGTGGTCTGGCTGGTCGAGTGGCGAGCCGCAATTGACAGCGAGACTGCAGCCGCCAGCTTTGAACTGCGCCCCGTTCCCTCCGCGCGTCTTCAGGCCTGCATCGCCGCCGCTCTCGTCGCCGCCATCTTCACCCGCTACGACGGCTGGATCATCGCCTTCATCGCCTGGAGCGGCGTTGCAATCACGCTGCTCCGCCACTCGGCCAGGGGCGGGCGCGGACGCCTCGTTGGGCCTGCGTTTTGGCTGGCCACCATCGCCATCGCCGCCGCGCCGCTTCTCTGGTTCCTCTACAACTCCGTCTGTTTCGGCGACTGGCTCTACTTCGCGCGCGGTCCGTTCTCCGCAAGAGCCATCGAACTCCGCACCGCCGCGTCGTCCGGTTGGCCGCTGCATCCTGGTTGGCACAGCCCGTGGGTCGCGCTCCTCTTCTTTCTCAAAGTCTCCGAACTCGACTCCGTCGCCGCGCCTGGTTGGGGCAATGTCTGGGGCAACATCGTCCTCGCCAGTGCCGCGCTCGGAAGCGTCGCCGCCTGGCTCGTCGAAAAATCCGCTGCTGGCCGTCGCGCCCTGGCCTGGACACTTTTGCTCTGGCTGCCCGTTCCTTTTTACGCGTGGTCCGTCGCCTACGGTTCGGTTCCCATTTTCTTTCCCGCATGGTGGCCGTACACCTGGTACAACACACGCTACGGCCTCGAGCTTCTGCCCGCTCTCGCGCTCGGCCTCGGCTTCGCGGCCCAGTTGGCTGCCGGCGCTCTGCGCCGCATCAAATTCCCCAGCGTCGCAGTCGCACTTCCCAGACTCGCCTTCACGTTCCTCTTCGCTCTCTCTGGCCTCAACGTTTTTGCGCTCCTGCGCTCCGATCCCATCGTCTACATCGAAGGCACCAAGAATGCCCAAGCGCGCCAGCCGTACGACAACGCCATTCCACCAGATCTTCAGTCTTTGCTTGCCCTCGATCCACGCGCGCCCGTGCTCATGAACACATCCATCTACCCTGAAATTGTTGCCTTCACCGGCATTCCTCTCCGCCAGACCATCAACGAGAGCGACCTCGGGATCTATCGCTCCGCCCTCGCCGCGCCTGCCAGCCACGCCGCCATCATCGTCGCATTCGACGGCGACGAGATCGACAAGGCCATCAAAGCGCATCGCGCCGACTTCACGCTGATCGGCGGCTTTGCCGCCAAAAATCAGCCATCGGCCGCAATTTATGTCTCCACCAAGTGGCTCGATCGCTCTCATGTTTCTTTCTGAGCGCACGCTCTTGCATCAGTCGGCACGTCTCCCTATTCTGGCTCAACCACCCACTCTCATCGGTGTTAGCATCGGGCTGGGAAGTCCCGTGATTTTCGCCGCCGCACAACTTGTTCGCCCGCTCGCCGCACCGCTCAACGTCCACGATCCGGAGGAAGATTGATCCCCTTCACCAAAGCTCATGCGTGCGGCAACGATTTCCTCATCGTGACTGAAGAAGCCGCGGCAGGCCACGATCCCGCGGCTCTCACACGCCGCCTCTGCCAGCGCAACACCGGCATTGGCGCCGACGGCATTGAGTTTTTCGCTTGGACCGGCCCCAAGGCCGGCCGCATCCGCCTGCACAACGCCGACGGCTCCATCGCCGAGATCAGCGGCAACGGCACGCGCTGCGTGGCCGCATGGATGGCCGACAGCCTCGGTTCGAAGCCCGGCGATACTCTCGAAATCACCACCGATGCGGGCCTCCGCGTCTGCCGCATTGACGCCATCCGCAATCACGGCGACTTCACCGTCGAAGTCACCACCGCAATGGGCGTGCCCCGGTTTGTGCCCCACACGCTCAAGCTCATTGATGGCGTTGAGGTCGTCGGCGTCGAAGTTTCCACCGGCAATCCCCACTTCGTTGTCCTCGTCGAAAAGCCCGACTTCTCCGTAGCCCACCGCGCTTGGACGGGGATCGGCGCGGAGATTTGCGTGCATCGCGATTTTTCCCAGCACACCAACGTCGAGTTTGTGCGTATCGTGGGCGAGCACGAGATCGAGATTCGCATTTTCGAGCGCGGCGTGGGCCCCACCAGTTCATCCGGAACCGGAAGCTCGGCCGCGGCCACCGCGGCGCTCGCGTTGCGCCGCTGCATCTCGCCGCTCAAAGTCGTTGCGCCCGGTGGCGCGCAGACCGTTGCCTGGGACGGCCCCGGCACGGAGTTGCACCTCACCGGGCCCGCTGCGCTCATCGCCCGAGGGGAGGCGTGGTGAAATGAAGGCGCTTCTCAAGCCACCGCCAATCGCGCTGGATGCGGCCATCGGCATTGTTGCCCCGGCGTCTCCAGCGAAGCCTGAGCGCGTCGATCGCGGAACCGCTGCTCTCCGTTCATTGGGCTACGCGCCGAAATTCGCGACCAACGCCCTCCTGCGCGAGCCACTCTACTTCGCCGGAACTTCTCAGCAGCGCCTCGCCGATCTTCACGCAGCGTTTGCCGACCCTGATACCGCCGCAATCATGTGTATTCGCGGCGGATATGGATCGAACTATCTGCTCGATAGCCTCGACTTCGAGATCATCGCCGCTCATCCCAAGCTCTTCTTCGCCTACAGCGACCTCACCGGCATCCAGCTTCGCCTGCTCGACGAACTGGGCCTGCCCGTTTTTCATGGTCCCATGCTCGCCGCGGATTTCTATCTCCCCAACGGAGTGCATCTTGAAAGTTTTCGCGCCGCACTGGCTGGAGAGCCCTATAGCGTCGGCACCGCCGAAGGCCTCCGTCCCTTAAGGCCCACCACGGACCACTCAACGGTCCGCGGCATTCTCTATGGCGGCTGCCTCAGCATTCTCGTTTCGCTTCTCGGCACGCCGTGGGAGCCCAGCACTGAGGGCACGCTGCTGTTTCTTGAGGACACGGGCGTCAAGCCCTACCAGATCGATCGCATGCTCTGGCAACTGCGCAAAGCTGGAAAGCTCGACGGTGTCCGTGGCATCGTCTTCGGCGAGATGCTCGATTGCGCTTCCCCCGGAGCACCAGCGTCCCTCCTCGAAGAAGCCATTCTCTGCGCACTCGACGGTCTCGAAGTGCCCATCGCCATCGGGTTGCGCAGCGGTCACGTTTCTCGCGAAAACGTCACGCTCACATTCGGCGTCGAAGCCGAGCTCGCCGTCGGCGACACGGCCAGCCTTCAAATCCTCGAACCGGCGGTGAAGAAGTGACCGCATCGCCGCGCCACATCCACCTCATCGGCATCTGCGGCACCGCGATGGCCTCGCTCGCCGGCCTGCTGCAGCTCAAGGGCCACCGCATCACCGGCTCTGACAAAGCCGCTTATCCGCCCATGAGCGATTTGCTTTGTTCACTCGGGATTCCCATCCTCGAGCCCTACGCCGAATCCAATCTTGATCCGGTGCCCGACCTCGTCGTCATCGGCAACGCGCTCTCCCGCGGCAACCCCGAGATCGAGCGCGTGCTCGACGACCGCATTCCCTTCACCTCCATGGCTGCGCTCCTGCGCGAAGAATTCCTCTCCGGCCGCGAATCCCTCGTCGTCGCCGGAACCCACGGCAAGACCACCACCACCAGCATGCTCGCCTGGATCTACCAGGTCGCCGCGCGCAAAGATTCCTCGCTCGAGCCTTCGTTCCTTATCGGCGGCGTCGCGGAGAACTTCGGATCCAGCTTCCAGCTCCGCCCCACGCGCAACTTCATCCTCGAGGGCGACGAGTACGACACCGCGTTCTTCGACAAGGGCCCGAAGTTCCTCCACTACTTTCCCGCAGCGCTCATCCTCACTCACGTAGAGTTCGATCACGCCGACATCTACGCCGATCTCGAAGCCGTCAAGATTGCTTTCAAGCGTCTGGTCAATCTCGTCCCGCGCCGCGGCCTCATCGTCGCCTACGACGGCAGCCCCAACGTGACCGAATGTGTGAGCCACGCCTTTTGTCCAGTCGAACGATACGGATTTACCGAAGCCGCCAATTGGCGCATCCGCAATCTCCGCTACGAATCCGGCCGCATGCACTGGGATGTTCTTCGCTCAGGTGTCGCATGGGCCGATTTCGACATGCACCTCGCCGGCGAGCACAACGCCCTCAACGCTACCGCTGCTGCCGCCCTCGCCGCCGCCGCCGGCATCCCCACAGCCGCAATCACTGAGGCTCTCGCCACCTTCAAAAGCGTCAAGCGCCGTCTCGAGATCCGCGCGGAAATCAACGGCATCACTCTCATCGAGGACTTTGCGCATCACCCTACGGCCATTCGCGAAACCCTGCGGGCACTCCGTGACCTTTATCCTTCGGCTCGCATCTGGGCCGTTCTCGAGCCGCGCTCCAACACACTTCGCCGCAAGGTCCTCGCACCCGATCTAATTGAAAGCCTCGGCCTCGCCGATCGCGCCGTCCTCGCCGCCGTCTATCAGCAAGAGCGCATTCCTGAGCCAGAGCGCCTGCACCCCGAGGAAGTCGTCCGCGCCCTCAATGCCGCGGGCACGCCCGCGGAGCTTCTCGCCGACGCGGACTCGATCGTCGCCGCCATCGCGCAGCAGCTCGCTCCTGGCGATGTCGTCGCCATCCTCTCCAATGGTGGCTTCGACGGCATCTATGAAAAGCTCCCCGCGCGCCTGCGCGAGCGCTTTGCCGCCGCAACCTAAGAACAAAGGTCACGCATGATCTGGTCGCTCATCTTCATCGCCAACATGGTTGTCCTGGGAATTCCCTCGGCCCTCCTCTTCATTCCCTGGTGCTGGATCACCGGCAACGTGCTTCCTCTCTACAAGGCGACGCGCTTCATGCTCTCCTCGAGTTGCCGCCTCGCCGGCGTGCGCTTCAGTGTCGAAGGCCGCGACCGCATCCCCCGCGACCGCGCCTGCATCTTCATGTCCAACCACGTCTCCAATCTCGACCCGCCCGCGCTGGTCTCGCTCATTCCCGGCCGCACCTCAGCGTTCATGAAGCGGTCTCTCATGAACCTTCCGATCCTCGGCACCGGCTTCCGCCAGGGCGAATTCATCGCCGTCGACCGCAGCGGCAACCCCGCCGACGCGCAGCGCAGCGTCGCCGAGGCCCAGCGCGTTCTAGGGAAAGGCGTCCACATCACCACATTTGTTGAAGGCACGCGTTCGCCCGACGGCCGCATGCTGCCCTTCAAGAAAGGTCCGTTCTTTCTCGCGATAGCCGCTGGTGCGCCGTGCGTTCCCGTATCCATCTACGGCACGGAAACGATCCTGCGCAAGGGAAGCCAGCGCATCCATCCCGGCCAAGCCCACGTCATCTTCCACGATCCCATCGAACCGGCCGCACTCGCCACGCGCGACGATCTCATGCGCGCCGTCCGCTCCGCCATTGCCTCCGGCCTTTCCGAATGGATGCGCACGTAGTTCCCGAAAGCCTTATTCGCGCACGAACCCCATCTCAGCACGAACAAACTGTCCACTGCTCACTGTCCACTACCCACTGACAATGCGATACTCACTTCTGCACGCCCATTCTCGCCGCCCATGATCGTCTCGCTCCTCGTGTTCGTCACCATCGTCGTATTGGCCCTTCCGTTGGCGGCCATCTTCATTCCGTTTACGCTTCTCACAGGCAAAGTCGGCCCGCTCTACGCTGTTGGCTCCTGGATCGCTCGTGTTGCCATGCGCGTGGCCGGCATCCGCTTGCGCATCGAAGGCATCGAGCACATCCCTCCCGGTCGCGCCTGCATTCTCATGGCGAATCACCTCTCCAACCTCGACGCGCCCGCGCTGATGTCGAATCTTCCGGACCGCACTGTGGTCTTCCTCAAGCGCCCGCTTATGAATATTCCCATCCTCGGGTACGCATTCAAATTGGCCGGCTTCATTCCTGTCGACCGCGACGGCACTGTCGAAGGCGCGCAGCTCGCCGTCGCCAACGCCCAGCGCGTCCTTGCCAGCGGCTTGCACATCACCACATTTGTTGAAGGCATGCGCTCGCCTGACGGCCGCATGCTGCCCTTCAAGAAGGGCACCTTTTATCTCGCCAAAGATTCTGGGGCGCCCTGCATCCCCGTCTCAATTTATGGAAGTGAGAAGATCCTTCCCGCGGGCAGCTGGCGAATTCACCCCGGAGTGGCGCACATCGTCTTTCACCCACCCATCGACCCTGCGAACTACGCCACGCGTGACGATCTCTCCGACGCCGTCCGCGCCGCCATCGCCTCCGCACTGCCCGAGTGGATGCGAACATGACCGCCCGCGCCTACGGCTGCACCATCGCGTTGTAGCCGTCGTCAAGCAGCCTCGTGCACATGCGGTTTGCTTCCTCGTGCGTCGCAAACGGCCCAATGCGCACATGAATCAGCCCGTCCGATGGTGCGCGCTGTGCCGTCGCCGTATACCCGCGCTTGCGCAGCGCATTCACCAGCACGTTGGCATCGTCAGCGTGCGAAACTGCGGCAATTTGCACCATGAACTGACCTGCGTTGCCAGGTAGCGCCGGCCGCACAGCCGGCGCCGCCGCCGGCGACCCGCCAGGCGATCCGTTTCCCGCCGCTGGGAATGCCGGCCGCACCGGTGACTGTGGCTGAGTCGGTGCTGCAGCCGCTGGCGCGGTCGCGGGCGAGCTTGTGGGTGAAGAGTTTTGTCCGGCCTTCGGCGTTGACGGTGTCGCTGGATTCGCGCCGCCATCCCCGTCGGGCGTCGTTGCGCCGTCATTAACCGGTGAAACTGATGGCGCCGGCGCCTGCGCGTCTGCTGAGGGCTTGGGAATCGAGCCGTTCCCCTGCAGCGGCTCCTGGTCGGGAGCTGCTGTCGGCGCAGCGGGCTGCGTTGCGGACGTTGTCGGAGGTGTGGCCGAACCGTGATGCCCCACCGCGTATCCCAGCCAGAAGGACAGCCCGCATACCAGCAAAAGGCCAAAGACAATCCCCAGCTGCGCAACCGTGCCAAGTGTCAGCTCGGTATCGCGCCCGCGCTCCACTGGCGTCTCGCGCTCCGCTTCCTCGTCGTCAAAGTATCCCCGCATCGATCGCCTGCTGACTTCAAATCTCCAGTCTTATTCTCCAGGCTCTTGTACCGGGCCAGCAAACTGACCACAGAAAAAGCTAATAGCTAACGGCTAACAGCTTTTCTCTATGGCTTCTCCGCAGGCTTCGCCGGGGCTAGCTTGTTCAACAGCGACATGAATTCGATCGGTAGCGGGAAGACGATCGTCGTGTTCTTCTCCACGCCGATGTCGGACAGGGTTTGCAGGTAGCGCAACTGCAGCGTCATGGGCTGCGTGGCCATCAGCGCGGCTGCGTCTACCAGTTTTTGCGCGGCGCTGAACTCGCCCTCGGCGTGGATGATCTTCGAGCGCTTTTCGCGTTCCGCTTCGGCCTGCCTGGCCATGGCGCGCAGCAGTTGCTCCGACAAATCCACCTGCTTCACTTCCACGCTGATGACCTTCACCCCGAACGGTTCCGTGCGCTGATCGATGATGGTTTGGATCTTGAGGTTGAGCTTGTCGCGATGGCTGAGCACCTCGTCCAACTCCACCTCGCCCAGCACCGAGCGCAGTGTGGTTTGCGCGAATTGCGAGGTCTGGTAGATGAAATTGACCACCTTGACGGCGGCGGCATTCGGGTCCACCACGTAGAGTGTGACAACAGCATTCACTTTGATCGTCACGTTGTCGCGCGTGATCACGTCCTGCGGCGGAACTTCCAGCACTTCCTGGCGCAGCGAGATGCGCACCATCTGGTCGATCGGCCGGAACACGAGAATGATGCCGGGTCCCTTGGGCGTTCCCAGAACGCGCCCCAGACGGAAGATGACGCCGCGCTCGTATTCGCGGAGAATCTTGATGGAGTTCAGCAGGTAGAGGACGACGATGGCGATAATAACCAGCGTGGGAATCGATAGATCACCGAAGGACATGGGAACTTCCTTTCGCTACACAGCAGGGATTGTACTCCAGCCGATCTCACGCCGCCTGTGCAGGTTTGAACAGGCCCCAGATCGGAATTCACGGATCCCACCGTCGCACGAAAGGGACAGATTATTGTTCCCTGTTCACTGGTTCCTTCGCCGGCTCAACCTGAAGGAGCAACTGGTCGTGTCCCGTCACGCGCAGCGCCGCTCCCTTGGCCACCGGAGCGCTCGCCACCGCCTGCCAGATCTCGCCCTCCACCAGGACATGACCCTGGGGAGCGATTGCCTCCATTGCGGTCGCGGGGCAGCCCACCATCGCATCCGCGCCGATGCGCGACTTCCTTTTCCGCGCGCGAACCGCCAGCCGCACCAGAAAAACCGTGATCGCGCCAAACGCCGCGCTCACCGCGATCGCTATCACCGGGCTGATTTCCATCTCGGGCACCGGCGCCGCCACCAGCGTCAGCGTTCCAAACGTCAGGCACAGAATTCCCGCGATCGCCAGTGCGCCGTGGCCGCCAAACTTGGCTTCGAGCAAAAGAAGAACCAATGCAGCCAGCAGGAGCAACACGGCGGTGTATCGGATGGGCAGCAAGTTGAAGCCAAAGATCGCCAGCAGAACCATCAGCGTGCCCAGCGCCCCGGGAACAATCGTGCCCGGCGCGTTGAACTCGAGATAAATCAGCAGCGCTCCGCCCACCAGCAAGAGAAGCGCGATGTTCGGGTCCACGAGCCAACCCAGCACGCCGTCACGCAGAGACTTTCGTAGCAGTTGAACGCGCGCGCCGCCCAGATGTAGTGTCACCTTCGATCCGTCCATGCGCGTGATCTCGCGTCCGTCGAGCGCTTTCAGCAGCTCCGTGTCGCTGTTGGCAATCACGTCGATGAGGTGCTGGTTCAGCGATTCTTCCGCCGTATACGAGTGCGACGATTGCACCGCAGCCACCGCCGCGTCCGTATTCCGATCCCGCTTGGTCACGTACGAGCGCAGAAATGCCTCGGCGTCGTTCTCCACCTTTTGCATTTCAGTGTTGTCGGGCTGCTCGCCAAACTCAAACACGGGATGAGCGGCGCCGGCCTCGGTCCCTGGGGCCATCGCGGCCACGTCCGCCGACTCCAGAATGAAGAATCCCGCCGAACCCGCACGCGCCCCCGATGGAGCTACGTACACGATGACCGGCACCCGCGAGCGCAGAATTGCGCCTACCATGTCGCGCATCGAATCCAGCAGTCCGCCCGGAGTATTCATCTCGATCAGCAGCGCGCTCGCCCCGTCACTGTTGGCTCGATCGAGAGCCCTCGTCACCTCGTCCGCACTCACCGGCTGAATGGTGTCATCCAGAACCAGCTTGTCGACAATGGGCTGCGTGGGCACCGGTCCCTGCGCGAAAGCCGAAACTCCCAATCCAAATCCAAGAAAAATCCATAAAGCCGCCGCGATCGCCCCAACGGCAATGCGGCCCTTCGCAACAATCTGTTCCACGGCTCGCCTCTTTCCAACTGGAACAAGAATTCGGGCGCCCCATATCTTGCTTCCGAGAACTTGGATACCGAGATCCCGAATCCCGCACGAAAAACTGTTCCCTGATCACTGTTCCCTGACGCGCAACGTCTCCCTATCTTCCCAACTTCGCCTCAATCTGCCGCATCAGATCCTGCGCCGCCCGGTTCGCCGGATCGAGCTTCAGCGCGTCTCCAGCTTCGGTATTGGCCTCATCCAATGACCCCGCCGTCAGGTCCAGTTGCGCCAGCACAAGATACGCATCGGCCGAAGGCCCCAGTTCCAGCGCTTCGTGAGCCTCCTTGCGCGCCGCATCGGCATCGCCGCTGCGTTCGCGCACTTGGGCCAGCCCTGCGTGCGCCTGTGCGCTTGCGTTATCGGCGGCGACGGCATCCTGATAGCGCCGCTCCGCTTCCGGCAACAGCCCACGGTCCAGAAAGCTCTTCGCCTGTGTACACAGCGTTTTTGCCCGCTCGCGAGGCGTAAGCGAAGCCAGCCGCCCGGCATTCATCTGGTCCAGCATTGCCGCTGCCTGCCGGAACGCCGATTCATCGAAGGTGCGCACAATCCGTTCCAGCGGATCGGAGCTCGGATCCGCGCCGCCCGGCCCCATTGTTCCGGGCTTGCCTCTCCATGCCTCATCCAGCGTCTGCGCCTCGCTGTCGCTCGGACGCAACTTCAGGCACTGGGCCAGTTCGTTCAATGCTCCCGGAAGATTCCCTTCGTGCTTCAGGCTCACCGCTAAGTTGAAGTGGTAATCCGCCGCATTTGGATCGGCCGCCGCCGCTTGGATAAACTGCGATATCCCATCCTTGCCCTGCCGGCTCTCTGCCACGCCTTCGTTGTTTACCACCTCGGCCAGCGGCAACACGCGCGCCACATCCGCAAACGCCTCCTCCGCGTGCGGATAGTCGCCGGAAAACATCAGCGACAGACCGCGGTAGAAGGCCGCCTCGAGTCCGTCGGGCCCATTGCGATCCACCTTGGCGAAAGCCTCTGCCGCGTCCTGGTACTGCTGTCCTTTGTAGTCTTCGCGGCCCAGTGCCATCCACGCCTGCCCGAATCCAGGGCTCAACTTCACCGCATTCTGCAAGTGCCGCAACCGCTCCGCTTGGTCCGGCTCCGTGATGCCGCGAATGTACTGCTCGAACGCGGTCAGCGGGATCCCGTTCCCCGCGGCCGCAAATGTCTCCTCGGCCACGCTGAAGTTGGGATCGAGCTGCTTGGTCAGCTTCCACGCCAGCTCGCCGAATATGGCGATCATGTCCTTCATCTCGCCGCGCGCGCTCACCTCAGGTAGCATGCGCAACTCGGGCACGTCTACCAGCGTCGCCACGGCCACAATCCCGTTTCCGTCGGTGGTATAGCTGCCCACCACAATCGAATCGGCGTCCAGCGTCTGCGCCAGTTTGATCGCGCTCGCCCGTGAAGGCTGAAAGCCTTGCGGCAGCCCCAGATGGTCCAGCGCGTACATGCGGTCGGCGCGGCTCGTCGGCTGGAACCCTGCTGAAGCAAAGCGCGTGCTCAGAATCTCCGCCGCCGCTTCGCGCACCCATTCCAGATTCGGCTGCCCCGTCCGGTTGTCGAACGGCAGCACCAGCAGGACTCGCGATCCACCAGCCCCAGAGTCCGCTCCGTCGCCGCCCGAAGCCTCCGAGCTCGCCTGCCCGCGTGCCAGGATCGCGGCAAACAAAGCGCAAAAAACCGTCATCGCCGCGCCGGCGCCAATCCGCCGCAACCACCGCGACCGCATTGCATTTCGATGAAGCACGTCAGGGAGATTATAGGCGTTATGGCTTTCAACGACGCGCCGCGCGTGTGGGATCCGCCGAGCCGACCATCCGATTTCGCTTTGCCTCCCGCAACCTCGCCGATATCATCGCTTCATGACGCCGCTCACTCCGCCTCCCCGAGTCAAGCCGCTCTGGCGAGCTCTGGTCGAGGTTGCGTTTATCGTCTTCCTCTTTTATTCGAATCTGCTCATGGGCGAATTCACGGGCGTCAACGGCCAGAACAAGACGTTCGCTTTTGCGCTGCGCGACATCGTCACGCCCACCAACTTCCTCATCGCCATCGTCAGCGCCATCATCGGCTACGGGATCTTCGAGTTTCTGCGCAAAAAGTTTTAGAGCCTGCAACGACTCCCGCTCGGCGCGAAGATCATCACAGGCCCTCAACAACTAATCACTAATCACTAATCACTAACCACTGTCTTTGTCAGTCCGCAAACGCCTCTTCTTCCACCTTCGCCGTCTCGGTCGGCCGCTCCGGATAGTACGCGTTGCGCGCGTACTGCTTCACCATTCGGTTGGTGTTGAAGTACGACCCGTTGAACGCCAGCGTCGTCCGCATCAGCCGCGCCCACTTCTCCGGCGCGTCGCGATAGAGCGGAACTACCGCCGTCTCCAGCTTGGTGTAGAGCGAATGCGCTTCCTCGGCGTCGTTGGCTCCGTCCTCAATCGCCCATCCGGTAAAGCCCTCGATGCACCCTTCGATCCACCATCCGTCCAGAATCGACAGGCTGGGCACGCCGTTCATCGCCGCCTTCATTCCGCTTGTGCCCGACGCTTCATACGGCCGCTTTGGCGTGTTTACCCACACATCCACGCCCGCCGTCAGTTGCGCACCCAGGTCCCACGCATAGTTCTCCAGGTAGACAATCCGCAGATCGCTGTTCGAAAGCTTGTCCGCCTCCGCTACCACCTGCTGGATCAGGGCCTTCCCCGGCTCATCCTGCGGATGCGCCTTGCCCGCATATAGGATCTGCAAGCCACCGGCCTTCGCCGCGATCTCCTTCAGCCGCTCTTCATCGGCAAACAGCAGAGTCGCGCGCTTATACGTCGCCGCACGCCGAGCAAACCCCAGCGTCAGCACCTTGGGATTCAGCACAAGCCCCGTCCGCGAGCCCACCTCGGCCAGCAGCTCTTCCTTGGCTCGTGCGTGCGCCGTCAGCATCTCCGCTTCAGGCACGTCAATCGCGTTGCGCAGATACAGATTGTCGCGCCGCCACGCCGGAACATGCTCGTCCAGCATCCGCTGCACCGGCTCGCTGATCCATGTCGGCGCATGCACGCCGTTGGTGATCGAGTCGATCGAAAACTCCGGAAACATCGCCCGCGACACCTTGCCGTGCTGCATCGCCACGCCGTTTGCATAGCGCGAAAACCTGAGCGCCAGCAGCGTCATGTTCAGCAATCCTTCGTGGAAGCATCCCAGCTTTTCCAGCCGTGCCGTCCGCTCCCCGCCCAAAATGCGAATCGCCTGCTCGGTCGAGAACCGGTCGTGTCCCGCCGGCACGGGAGTGTGCGTCGTGAACACGCATTTCCGCCGCACCACCTCAATGTCCGAATCTGTCGCCGCGCCCTGCGGCCCGCCGCCCAACTGGCTTTCAAGCAGGGCCAGCGTCAGCAGCGCAGCGTGGCCCTCGTTCATGTGGTACACGTTGATGCGCAGCCCCAGCGCATGCGACATGCGCACGCCGCCCATTCCCAGCACAATCTCCTGCTGCAAGCGGTAGTTCGTATCCCCGCCATACAGGTGATCCGTCAGGCCCCGGTCCCATCCCGAGTTTTCGCTCAGATCCGTGTCCAGCAGATAGATCGGCACCACGTGCCCGAACTGCCCCGCCAAGTCATGCCGCCAGGCCCGCACCGTAACGGTGCGGCCTTCCACCGCCACCGTCACCCGTGCCGGTTCTTCCGTGCAATAGTCCGCCGGGTTCCACGGCTGCACCTCTTCTGTCTGTGCCCCGTGCGGGTCCAGATGCTGCTGGAAGTACCCCTTGCGGTGGATTAGCGAAAACGCCGCGAGCGGAATGCCCAGGTCCGCCGCCGAGCGGAGCGTGTCCCCGGCCAGAACTCCGAGACCGCCCGAGTATGTGGGCATCTCCGGACGGATCGCAACTTCCATGGAGAAGTAGGCCACCAGGCCCGAGCCCGGAATTGTCTCGTGCAACGAAGACTTCGAGGGAGTAGGTTCCATATATTTTTCTTTCCGGCGAACAGGCCGGCACAGCGTGGCCGCCCCGAAACCAATCGAACCCGGCAAGCCTGGAACAGTTGCCTACTTCATCGGGGCAAATACCACACAAGTTTAGCAAGGAATCCCCACCGGAAAATGTCTCGGTCCAGTTGTGAACATGGTTCTTTCGTGTCAGTTACTTGCAGGTTTCCATCCTATCGAGATGAATCATTTCAAATCTATTCCGAACCCCCGTTCGGCTTTGCCCGCAGGCCGGGCTACCGCCGCTAACTCCGCTAACCCCGCTAGCTCCGCTGCTCTACTCCAGCCGGTGCGCCCCTCCCGATGCGTGGCAAATGTGAATTTGGGGAGTGATTCCCGTCCGCGCCGCATAGTGCACGCCCAGCGCCTCGGCAAACTTTGCCGCCTCGCTCTGCTCCACCAGGTTGATGGTGCAGCCGCCGAACCCTCCGCCCGTCAGCCGTGCCCCGATAAGCCCCGGCAGGTCCTCGGCCAGCTCCACCAACGCGTCGGCTTCCGCGCAACTTCCCTCGAAGTCCCGACTATAACTTCGATGCGCCTCGGCCATCAGCCGTCCAAGCTCCTTCATGTCGCCCCTGAGCAGCGCGTCGCACGCCGCCACCGTGCGCAAGTCCTCGCTAATCACATGTTTGGCTCGCATCAAGCTCTTCGGCTCCATCTCATGGCCCCACTTCTCCAGATCCTCGAGCGTCGCGTCCCGCAGGAACGGCACACCAGGCCTGTGCATCGCGATCACGGCGCACGCCGCCTCCGACTCGCGCCGCCGCGTTGGATAATCTCCTCCCGCTACCGAATGCTTCACCATCGTATTGGCAATCACCAGCGCTACGTGGTCCGGAATCGGCGCGAGTTTGTAGCTCAGGTCGCGGCAGTCAAGCAGCAGCGCGTGATTCTCCTTCCCATTCACGCTGATGAACTGGTCCATGATCCCGCAGTTCGCGCCCACAAACTCGTTCTCCGCCCGCTGGCACAGCCGCGCAAGCACCGGACCTGGATAGCTCGCGCCAATCAGGTCCAGAAGTGCAATCGCCGTCGCTACTTCCAGCGCTGCCGAGCTCGAGAGGCCCGACGCCAGCGGCACATCGCTCCAAATGCTGAGGCCAAACGCCGGAATCTTGTGTCCCTCGCCGGCCAGAACCGACACTACGCCCATCGGGTAGTCGGTCCAGTGCTTGTTGCCCTTCTCTGGCACCGCCGCCGCGTCAAACGTCTTCTCCTCGCCGTAGTTCTCTGAGTAGATCGCGATCTTACCATCCGTTCGCGGCGAGATCGCCGCCAGCGTGGCAAAGTTGATCGCCGCCGGCATCACAAAGCCCTCGGCATAATCGGTGTGCTCGCCGATCAGGTTCACGCGCCCCGGCGCCACAAAAATCGCCGGCTCCGCGCCAAAGCGCTGACGGTGCATCGAACGAAATACTGATGGATCGTGCATCTTCCTCAACCCTTTTTTGATTTCAAGCCTTCAAGCACTGCAAGAGACGATTCCGTGACCCCTCGCTCCCTGCCCAATGATAACGTTTTCTCGTGAACCTCTGGCCTTCCAACTTCAGCTGCTGTTCTCACGTTCCTACAACGTCACCGCACGCCGCACTCAGCCGCTCCCAAATCTCGCCCATCCACGCCTCATGCTCCGGCTTCATCAGCACGCTCCGCAAGCAAGTCACAGTGCCGGAGCCTTTCTCCATGCGGCCGCGCGGCCCAAACCCAAACTCAAACCATGCCCGCGGCAATTGTACTAGCGCCAAATGCAGTCCGCGAAGAGCGCATGCGTCGAACACCTTTTGGGCGCGTTCCGAAGCTTCTTGGGGAGTGGCCGCACGCAGCGCCCACACCGCAATGTCCAGCTCGGGCCCACCCGCCGCCAGCCCTTCAAAACGCGGATCGCCGCGTACTCTCCGGTCCAGCTCCAACGCCGCCCGCCGCCCTTTCGCCAACCCCTGTGCAAACGACCCGCCCGGCACAAGCGGCAGCAGCCTTTGCGTCGCCCACAACGCCACGGCCCCTGCCCCGGCGCGCGAACACTCCAGGCTAATCTGACCGAGGTGCAGATCTTTTGACGTGAAGTAGGTAGCCGGCGAGTCGTGCTTGTAGAACCGACCCTCCGCCGGATCGCGAAACAGCACACATCCACACCCATACGGCTGCAAGCCGTGCTTGTGCGGATCGATCACAATCGAGTCCGCCTGCCCGATCACCGCGTACGCCTTTCGCGCCGGCCCCTCCAGCAACTCCGCAATCAGCCCGAAATACCCGCCATACGCAGCGTCCACATGCACCCGGAATCCGTACCGCTCCTTCAGCTTCAGAATCTCGTCCAGCGCGTCCACCGCGCCTAATGCCGTCGTCCCCAGTGTCGCCACCACGGTCCCCACGTCGCCCTTGCGCAGCTCGTCCTCCAACGCCTCCAGACTCATCCGGCCGCGCTCGTCCGCAGCCACGCTCGCATACTCCAGTTTCAACACGCCACTGATCCGCTGGTGCGTGTAGTGTGCCTGCTCCGAGCCCACAATCCGCCGCCCCGGAGTCATCTGCCCCGCCATCCACAGAGCCTCCAGATTGGCGATCGTCCCGCTCGACGTCAGGTGGCCCAAAAACTCCTTCCAGCCAAACATCGCGGCGATCTCCTTCACCGCCTCCACTTCCATCGCCGAGCTCGCCCGCCCGCCGTCCAGCGCATGGTTGTTGGGATTGATCGTCATTGCCAGTGCATACGCCGCCCGTGCCAACGGATGCGGCGGTTTCAGCATTTGTCCGGCATATAAGGGATGGAAATAGGGATAGTTGTCGCGCAGGCGGTGCGCCACTGCCTCGAGCACCCACTCCATGGCTGCCTGAGGAAGGGGCTCGCCGAACGGGGGCAGCGCCCTGAACTCGGCCTCCAGCTCCTCAGTGGCGCGAGCCAGCAATTCGGGAACGCAATCCTTCGCCATGGCGACCTCTCACCTTACCACAGGTCTTGTCGCGCCGCTAAAGCTCCATGGTTCAATAGCTTCCGGCGGCTAACACCATCTGGTGAGATGAAACACAGAATTCCCGCAGATTATTTTGACGAAAATGATAGAATATTGCCAGCGTTAGAACCGAACCGGGCGTGAGCAGTACTCGTCCAAAAGCAAGATTCTGCCAGTGTTCGCTCCGATTCATCCAGCGCAATTCAATACAGGAAATACGAACAAAATGGAACAAGGTACTGTGAAGTGGTTTAATGACGCGAAGGGCTTTGGGTTCATCTCGCGCCAGAACGGCGAAGATGTCTTCGTGCACTACTCTGCAATCAACTCAAGTGGTTTCAAGAGCTTGCAAGAAGGCCAAGCCGTGCAGTTTAACGTCGTAAAGGGCCCCAAGGGATGGCAGGCTGCCGACGTACAGCCTCTCTAACCTGATCTGCAGGATTCCGGCGGAATCTGGTTCGAAACAGCAGTAGGGCTGAGAGCGCTCCTGAGCACAATCTGGAGCGAACCCAGCCCTTTTGCGTTTTTCCCGTCGAATTTTGGCACTAATTTGCGCGAAGCCGCACTGGCACCGCGCTGCCCGATAGCCACGACAGAGTCGCCGACTCCGTCCTCGCTGACTTGCTGACCCGCAGACTTGCCACCCCTCCCCGCTCGACTTCGCGCCTTCAACCCTCTATCCTCAAAAGTTGGCCGCGTTCATCTATTTCGCGACCGAATTGGGTTCCATCAAACATATGAGCACGAACTTGATCGCCGTACACCTGCCCGACGGGGCCATTCGCGAAGTGCCTTCCGGCACAACGCCTCTCGAAATCGCCAACTCCATCTCTCTGCGCCTCGCAGCGGCCTCCATCGCCGCGCGTCTGATTCCCTTGTCGGTCGCGAAAAATGCCGTCCAAAGCTCCGCCGGCGGCCAGTCGGAGGGCGAGTCAGCGTCGGAAGCATCGATGTACGCCACGGAAGACGCGGCCGCTCCGCGCCTCGTCGATCTCTCCGCGCCGCTCACTTCCGACACGCGCCTTGAGCTCGTCAAGGAAAACGATCCTGACGCAGTCAAAATCCTGCGACACTCCGCTGCTCACGTTCTCGCTACCGCTGTCCTCGAGCTGTTTCCTGAGACCAAGCTCGGCCACGGCCCCGCCACCGATTCCGGCTTCTTCTACGACTTCTATCGCGAGAAGCCCTTCACGCCTGAAGACCTCTCCGCCATCGAAGCCAAAATGGCCGAAGTCGTCGCACGCAACGAGCCCTTCGTCCGCGAGTACGAGCCGCGCGAGCAGGCCCTCGCCGAATTCCAGCGCGACGGCGATTTCATGAAGACCCACTTCGTCACGAAGTTCACTTCGTCCGGCGATCAGGTCAGCTTCTACCGCAACGGCAACTTCGTCGATTTCTGCCGCGGCCCGCACGTCCCCTCCACCGGTCGGGTCAAGGCCTTCAAGGTCACCAGCCTCGCCGGCGCCTACTGGCTCGGCGACGAGAAAAATCCGCAGCTCCAGCGCGTCTACGGCACCGCCTTCTTCTCGAAAAAGGATCTCGACGATCACTTCGCCCGCCTTGAAGAGGCCGCCCGCCGCGATCATCGCATTTTAGGAAAACAATTAGACCTCTTCAGCATTCAGGAGCTAGCCGGCGCGGGCCTCATCTTCTGGCACCCCAAAGGCGCCATCATCCGCAAGGTCATGGAAGACTGGATGCGCGACGAGTGTCTCCGCCGCGGCTACCAGCTCGTCTACACGCCGCACGTCGCCCGCATCAATCTCTGGCAGACCTCCGGCCACGAAGGCTTTTACGCCGCCAGCATGTATACGCCCATGGAGCTTGACGATGCGCTCTATCGCCTCAAGCCCATGAACTGCCCGTTCCACATCCTCATCTACAAGAACTCGCCCAAGAGTTATCGCGATCTGCCCGTGCGCTACGCCGAGCTGGGCAACGTCTACCGCTACGAGCGCTCCGGAACCATGCACGGCCTGCTGCGCGTGCGCGGCTTCACGCAGGACGACGCCCACATCTTCTGCATGCCCTCGCAGATCGAAAGCGAAGTCGCTGCCTGTATCGATTTCGCCGAGGCCGTCCTCAAGACTTTCGGCTTCTCCGAGTTCAAGGTCGAGCTGTCGACCTGGGACCCTTCGGACCGCGCTCACTACGCCGGCTCCAACGAAGACTGGGACCTCGCCAGCCGCTCGCTCGACAACGTGCTCAAGGCGAAGGGCATCCAATACAAAACCATTCCTGGCGAAGCCGCCTTCTACGGTCCCAAGATCGACGTCAAGCTTGTCGACGTCCTTGGCCGCCTCTGGCAGCTATCGACGGTTCAATTCGACTTCAACCTTCCTGCGCGCTTTGAGCTCGAATACGTCGGCGAAGACGGCGAGCGCCATCAGCCGGTTATGGTCCACCGCGCGCTGTTCGGGTCTGTCGAAAGATTTTTTGGCGTCCTCATCGAGCACTACGCCGGAGCCTTCCCGCTCTGGCTCGCGCCCGTGCAGATCGGACTCGTCCCCATCAGCGAAAAGCACCTTGCCTACGCGCAGAAACTCGAAGCCGAGCTCAAATCCGCCGGCCTCAGAGTCGAAACCGATGCCCGCAACGAAAAGATGAACGCCAAAATTCGCGACTTTGCCAACCAGAAGACGCCTTACATCCTCGTCTTCGGCGACAAGGAAGAATCGTCGGGCTCCGTCAGCGTTCGCACCCGCGGCAAAGGCGACCAGGGCTCCACGCCGCTCGCCGCCTTCATCGCCAAAGCGAAGGAGCTAATCGCGACCCAGTCGACGGAGTTGTAAGGTTCGTATCAACGCACGACCGGTCCGTTCGCATAAGACGATTGCTGGAGGCCGCCATGCTTCGCACCGTCCGCCCTGACGACGCACCTTCGATAGCGGAGATCTACAACCACTACATCCTCAACTCGCCGGCCACGTTTGAAGAAGTCCCAGTCAGCCCTGACGAGATGCGCCGGCGAATCCTGGAGACTACGCAGGCATATCCCTGGTTCGTGTGCGAAGAGGATGGAAGACTTCTGGGGTACTGCTATGGCCGTAAATGGCGAGAGCGCGCGGCCTATCGCCATTCCGTCGAAGTGTCCGTGTACCTGCACCCTTCAGCGGTCGGGAAGGGAAGAGGCTCCGCGTTGCTCGACGCTCTCCTCGCTGAGCTGCGCACTCGTCCGGTTCACTCGGTCATTGGAGGCGTTTCCCTCCCGAACGACGCGAGCGTGGCGCTCCTTGAGAAATTCGGATTCCGGCCCGTGGCCCACTTCAAAGAGGTCGGCAACAAATTCGGCCAGTGGATCGACGTCGGCTACTGGCAACTCCTGCTTTGAGTGAAATATTCGCGCGGGGCGAATATAAGTCCGCTGGCTCTCCCAACTCGCTAACTCATCTGCCTCACGCGTTGATCGCCATCCCCTCCACCGCGCCATGCCCGTCCAGCATTGCTTCGCTAAACGGCAAACTTGGAGAAGGTTTTTTGCGAGTGTTTTCAGCGGGTTATGGTGATCCGTGGCGGCCCAGGCTCTTGACATCTAAAAAAGGGCGGAAGGAACAATGGACCGGAAAGGCAGGGGCGTGGGGTGGTGGAAGATGGTGCGCCCGGAGAGATTCGAACTCCCGACCTAACGCTCCGGAGGCGTTCGCTCTATCCAGCTGAGCTACGGGCGCGCTTCAACAGGATACCGCAATTTGCGGATTCCCCGCCCTCGTCTCAGAGCGCGGACAGCCGCCGGCGCGCCGGTTTCTGAGTCGATTGACTCGAAATTCCTTCCAGGCCGAATCCGGCATCTACGCATTGGCGCGCGATTCGCGATTGACAGCGGCGCGGCCAATCCAGGCAAAAACAAACAGCGTGAGGCCGCCAACCCAGGCGCCGAGCGAGAACGACTGGGGAAGGTAAAGTGCGATGGCGATGCCGCCGGAGACGAGGATCGCGCACAACGGAATGAACATGCGCATGCCATAGAGAAAGACAAAAGGAAGATAGTGCGCGCCGAGCAGGATCAAGAGTGCGGGATAAAACAAGTTGCCTCCTCAGCAGAATTTGTGGGCGGACTCCGGTTCGGGGAGTCGTCCAAGCGTGTGAAACAGGGCCATTTGCATGGCTTTATAGGTTCGAAAGCCGAAGGATCGTCTGGTAACCACTCGTATCT
>Ga0224555_1000375_pt1 | contig 68178 bp, 60 predicted proteins | sample 714S23034metaG_FD_180687 | JGI IMG/M metagenome (GOLD analysis project Ga0224555, IMG submission 180687) | Peat soil microbial communities from Stordalen Mire, Sweden - 717 S2 30-34 | ecosystem: Environmental > Terrestrial > Soil > Wetlands > Peat | place: Sweden: Norrbotten County, Stordalen... | reverse complement strand
AAAACGACCTCGCCCTGGCATTCGCCCAGGTGTCCATGGCCGTGGCCGCGGAAGATGCGCCCGTCTTCGAGCGCGAGAATGGCCTGCATCGCCTCTCCGAGGAGTGGATTCAATCGATTTTAGCAGCCTTTGCGGACAAGTTTTGTCCGGTTTTCCACGGGGTCACTCGAGGATCAACGAACGACGCCGGCATCGCGGGTGGGCCAGTAGACGAAGATGGCCTTGCCGTAGATCAGGGAGCGATCAACGGGGCCAAAATCGCGGCTATCGGAGGAGATGGAGCGGTGGTCGCCCATGACGAAATACTCGTCGGGCGGAAGAGTCATCTCGTCCACGGAGCGGTTGTCGCGATACTCGGGCGGCACGTATGGCTCAGGAACTGGGTTGCCGTTCACAAACACGCGGCCGTGTTCAACGCGAAAGCGATCGCCGGGCAGCGCGATGATGCGTTTGATGTAGCTCTTCTCGGGATCGCGCGGATAGTGAAAGACCACAACGTCGCCGCGATCGATGGCGGTGAAGTGGTAAACGAATTTGTTGATGAAGAGGCGGTCACGGTCCTCGAGGCGCGGCAACATGCTGGTGCCTTCAACGCGGACGGGCTGATAGAGAAAGGTGATGATGAGGACCGAAGCGACGGCCGCAACGGCCAAATCGCGGAACCAAAGCAGGATGCCTGCGGACTTCCTCCCCACGGACGGGGGCGCTGAAACCGGCGCTGGCTGAGCAGGCTGCTCTGTCGCCGCCGCCTGCGTCTTTGGGCTGGAATCAGAATCCTGATTGGGAATAAGAGCGGTATCCATCTGTATCTAGATTACTCGCAACCGAGGCTTCCCGGCGGGCACATGATACGCGGATGGTGTTTAGTAATTGGTTTCGGCTGGTCGGATGCGGGAACCAGTGTGGGCCCGGCTCCCGGTTCGGAAAGCCCAGCCAGATTCTCTTCCTCCAGCACCAGAGGGCGTTGCAGGACCATCTCGACTTGCGTGCCTCGGGGAATATCGACATCGGCGTTGCGCGTGAAGAGCGAAACGATGCCAACAGTGGCAAGTCCAGCGCCGAGGCCGGCGAGACCGCCCTCAATGGGATGGCCGGAGGCGGCGCCGCCAATGGTGCCGACACCCGCGCCGGTAGGAAGCGCGATTTCTGCGGTCTGGCCCGCGTGGCGGCCCTTATCGCCGTTCTGCTGAATGGTTCCCTCGCCATCGTTCATCACGGTCTGGTTTTTTGAGCCGGGCACGCTGTCCACAACGCCAGGAATCTCAGCCACGGTGCCGTTGGGGAAGATGATCGAGGTGAAGTGCATGTCGAGCTGCGCTTTGGCTCTCATGCCGCCGCGCTGAACGCGATCGACCACGCCCTGCACATAAACGCCGGTGGGAATCATGACCCGGTTGCCGACTACGACGGGGAAGGTTGACGACAGGTATACGCCGTCGCCTGGCTTGGCCGACTTCGTATTGATAGCACTGCGCAGTTCGAGCAAAACCTTCGTGCCGGCGGGGACGGTGTAGGACTTTTTCGCGGGCGTCGCTTCGGTAAGGCCAACCGAGTCATCGGATGGCGCTGCCGGAGCTGCCGGTTCGGTTGACGCTGCGGGTTGCGCGGGTGGGGCAGGGGCTGCAGGGCTTTGGGCGACCGGTGGGCTCGCGGGCTGGGCTCCGGCGGGAGCGTAGGTGCTTTGGTCCGGCTGCGGCGGAGCGGGCGTTTGAGCGGCGCACAGGCCCAGGCCTGCACTCATCAAGCCGGTCAAAACTGCTGCCGAGTACAGCTTTCGCACCGAGGACATGCAGCCCTCCTTCACCCTAATGGATAGACGAAACTCCCGCATACAAGGATAGCTCGGCTTCGCATGGCCCGTACATGAAAAGTGTGGGCGGTGCGGCGAGAAGGCAGTACGCCGGTTACCATTCGAGAAAGCGATGCCAACAAAAGCCAAATCAACTGAGGTCGGTCCCGGACAGGCGCCCAGCCGGTTTGGCGCGGCGTATCGCGTGCTGGAAGAGGCGATCGCGGCGCGAGCCTTCCCCGGGTGCGCATTTGGCGTTTGGGTGGGCGGCGAGGTTGTTCTCAAGGACGCGCTGGGCAGGTTCACTTACGAGCAGGAATCGCCTGCTGTCAGCGCGGAGACCGTATATGACGTGGCCAGCCTGACCAAAGTTGTCGTGACGACGGCGGCAATGATGCTGCTGGCCCAGCGGCAGCAGATCGACGTTGAAGCGCTACTTGGCGACTTGCTGCCGGGATTTGTCGTGGGCCGCGCCCCGGGAGATTTGGCGCGCCGGGTTACGCTGCGGCACTTGCTCGCGCACAACTCGGGTTTGCCGGGGTACGTGGAGCTGTTTCGTACCGCGACTACGCCGGAATCGCTGTTCCACGCCTGCCTGGAGTTGCCGCTAGAGGCTGAGCCGGGAACACAGGCCGAATACTCCGACCCCGGTTTCATTCTGCTTGGCAAGGCGCTCGAGGTGCGGATGGACGAACCCCTAGATTCGTGGCTCAGCCGTGAGGTGCTCAGGCCGCTCGGCATGAGTTCTACGGGATTCTGCCCTGCCCCGGCACTTCGCGACGCGATTCCACCGACGGAAGAGGACACCTGGTTCCGTCATCGCCTGATTCAGGGCGAAGTGCAGGACGAAAATGCGTCGGTGCTCGGGGGTGTGGCGGGACACGCAGGGCTCTTCTCGAATGTCGCCGACCTTTTGCGATTTGCGGCGGAGATTGTCGGCGCGGGAGCCGGCGGAAGCCCCAACGGAGCGCCGAATCTCTTTGAAGCAGCGACGGTGAAACAATTTACCCAACGGCAAGGGCCTGCTGGCAGCTCGCGAGCTCTGGGGTGGGATACGCCCTCGGCAAATTCGTCGGCGGGCACCCATTTTTCGGGCCATTCCATTGGGCACCTTGGCTTTAGCGGCTGCTCGCTTTGGATCGACCTGGAAGCGGCTGTTGCCGTTGTGTTGCTCATCAATCGGACTTTGCCTGATCGAAAGAGTCAGTTGATCCGCGAGGTGCGGCCGGCGTTCCATGACGCGATTCGCGAAGCCCTCTAGAGTCTGCTATTCACCTTCGCGTAGGCGGCGCTGAGAGCCAATTTTGCCGAATTCAAGGAGCGAGGAGAGACGCATACCGGGTGTCTGCTAACGACGAGCGACAACGAAGTCGGGAAAATTGGCCTCAGCCCTTCGGGTTGCGGCGCAAATCCGGTCAACCTTTGTTCTCGCCCTCCGCCTTGGAGCCACCAAAGCCTTCGGGCTCGGCCTCGTCTGACCGAATTTTCGCCCAAAACGCAGCCTGCGGGAAAGTGAATAACAGACTCTACGTAAGGCTTGGCGGTTACGAAAGCGGATGCGGGCTGGCGAAATTTGTGTAGGGGCTTGCGCGGGTTTATAGATACAATCAATGATGGGGTCTGACGCGATGCTACCAAGCACTACGCTGCAGGAGATGGCCGGCTCCCGATCGAACGACAATCATAAAGACCAGGCCACCCTGCTTCAGCAACTAACCACCGAGAGCCAGAACGAGGCTTCTCAAGGACTCGACACCAAGTCTGCGCTCGAGATCGCTCGCATCATCAACCACGAAGATGCGAAGATCGCCGCGGCGGTGAAGAAAGCCATCCCTGAAATCGCTGAAGTCATTGACCAGGTGGCGCGAAGCCTGCGCGATGGCGGCCGGCTGATCTATATCGGCGCAGGCTCGAGTGGACGGATAGCCGCGCTGGACGCGTCGGAGTGTCCTCCCACCTACTCCACCGCGCCAGGACAAGTGCAGTACATCATGGCCGGCGGGCCCAAGGCGCTGGCGTCGGCTGTCGAGGTGAATGAAGACTCCGAAGAGCTGGGCCAGCGGGACATCGCGCGCCGCCGTCCCACGCGCAAGGATGTGGTGATTGGCGTGTCGGCCTCCGGACGAACGCCCTATGTGGTTGCCGCAGTCGCCTACGCCCGTGCTCGCGGAGCGCACACCGCAGCGGTGACCTGCAATCACGAAACGCCATTGTCGCAAGCCGCAGACATCACTGTCGTGGTCGATGTGGGCGCCGAAGTGGTCTCCGGTTCCACGCGCATGAAGGCCGGCAGCGCGCAGAAGATGATCCTGAACATGATCACCACGGGCGCCATGACGCGCCTGGGCTATGTGTACGAGAACCTGATGGTGAACGTACACATGCAGAACTCGAAGCTGGTGGAACGCGGAATTCGCATTCTGATGTCCGCCTGCAACATTGACCGCGCGACCGCAGTTGAGACGATCAAGAGCGCCGGACGCAGCGTGCCAGTGGCTCTGGTGATGCTGAGAGCCAAAGTCGACAAGCCCGAAGCCGTGCGGCGGCTGGCAAAGTCCGACGGCAATGTACGACTGGCCATCGAAGACAACGTGCTGGAGCTTTAGAGCGCCTCAAGAAGGCCGCAAAACAGCTCGCAGATCAGGTTGACGATCAACTCAATCGCAAGTGCTTGCCAGTAGCCGGGCTCCTTGTCCATGTTCAGGGCAAGACGCGCTGAATGTGCAGGAAGAGAATCAGGTTCAGCACAAAGCCGATCACCAGCACGCCGATTCCAATCACAGCAACAACCTTCACCTTCCCGCTGAAGATCTTCAGGTCTTCGAGAAGCTCCTGCTGCTCGAGAGTGTTGCGGTCGGAGGCTTCGCGCACCATTTCCAACTGGTCTTCGACGCGCTTGAGCGAGGCGTTCTGCTCCATCACCTGGTCGCGCAGGCCGCGATGCTGAGTCTGGAGTTCAGCCAGCCCTTCCTGGAAAGGCGTGAGATCAACCTTCGGCGGAGGAGGCGGCGCCTGCGGACGCGGAGTGAGCACATTGGAGATGGCTGTGAGCACGTTTCCTTCGAGCAAGGGCAAAAGGCGTTGCACCAGCGGCATCACGTTGCGAAATACATTCATGGCACGCTGTGCGCCGGAGGGCCCTTCCCCACTGGTCGATCCGGGCAGAGCGCGGCCGGGAGGGGGCGCTTGGATCCGGTTTCCAGGAGCCGGAGAGCCTATTGGACGCCGGCCGGAGCCTACAGGCAACGGCGATCCCATGGCGCGCGGTTGCGGCGCGGATCTGGGGGATAGAGGATCACGATCAAAGGAGTCCATGCTCTCGGGCTCGTTCATGGGTATCCTTGTGCCTTTACCTGAGGCAATCCTCATATATAGCTCATTTTGCGCTCGTTGGGAACTCCAATTTCTCGAAAACGACCTAAGCCGAACGAGCGCCAGAGTATGCTCGAAACGAGGAGAATCGCGTGAAGGCACATGTAAGCCGAACGCTGCGCAGTGTGCAGCGAAGTATCCTGGCCGGAATCATCACCGTCGGACCGCTTTTTGTCACCTACCTGATCTTTAGCTTTCTGCTGGGCGCGCTGGCCAGGGCTGGACTGCCCGCGGTGCGTTTTCTGGCCGCATTTCTTCCCGACGGCTGGTTCCGCTATCCGTGGATTCAGCCCGTGCTCGCCATTCTGCTTACGCTGGTTGTGCTGTATGTTGTGGGCCGTGTCACTTCGCTCGTGATTGGCCGCCAAGCCTTTGGGCTCTTTGAGTCGATCCTCGAACGGCTGCCGTTCGTGGCCAAGGTCTACACGTCAGTTCGGCAACTGCTCGATACGATGATGGCCAAGAAGGACGCAAGCCAGCGCGTTGTGTTGGTGGACTTCCCTATCGCCGGCCAAAAGAGCATCGGGTTCGTGACGCGCACCATGACCGACGCGGGCAGTGGGCAGCCGCTGGCGGCGGTTCTGGTGCCCAACGCCATCAATCCCACGTCGGCTTTTCTGCAGATTCTTCCCATGGACCGGGTAATTGAAACGGACCTGACCATGGAACAGGCGATGAGCATGGTGATGACCGGCGGCGCGGTGGGGCCGGAGACGATTCAGTACTCGAAGGCAGCGAGCGGTGCGGCGCCGAGAGAGAGAGCGACAGCTCTCCCATCGGTATTGAAGTAAAAACAATGCAGGAGATGAATCGGTGGCAACGGAGCACACAATCAAGCAACCGGTCTCAATCACGATCCTCAGCTGGCTTTATATCCTCGTGGGTGTGCTGGGGACGGCCGCTCATTATGAGGACTTCAGGATGCATGCGCCCATCGTGAATGAATTCGTGTGGATTACCCTGCTTGGGGCGGCGGCTGTGGTTGCTGGAATCTTTATGCTCAAAGGGCGGGGCTGGGCGCGGTGGTTAGCGCTGGTGTGGATCGCATCTCACGTCGTCATCAGCGCTTTTCATCCGCTGCACGAGTTGATCATCCACTGTGCTCTGCTTGTGCTGTTCAGCTATCTTCTCTTCCGACGACAGGCGCGGGAATATTTCAGCGCGGCGTGAACTGTTGCACGATCGGTGAAGCGGCCCGGAGGGAATTTGATCTTAGGGCGTCGCGCCGGTTTCTTCCTTCGCAACCAGAGCTTCCTCGGCGTGTTCGCTCTCTACCGTCACCTTGCGCAGACTGATGTGATCGAACTGGGCCCAGATCAGTCCCACCGGAATGACGCAGAGAAATGTCCCGAGCAGGATCGTAGTCGCGCAGGCGGTCGCGGCCTCGGGCGTTGCGCCGAACAAGCTGGAGAGCGCCGCGGCGACGAAGGCGATCTGGGAAAACCACCCAAGGACCGGAAGCTGCAGGACACTCACGCCTCCGCTGATCATCATCAGTAGAACGCACGTTGAAAAACTCATTCCGGCGAGCGCGGGACTGGCCGTGAAGGCGTGCACCATTTCGAGATAGGCGAAGGCGATGATGCCCCACATGCTCAACGAGATCGACGCGGAGATGGCGAAGTCGGAGAGGCTGTGAATCACATCGAGGCCCGCGTGAAAGGTTCTGATCTTGTGGCCGACTGCCTGGCCCATGCCCTTGGAAACGAGCCCTAGGGATGATTCAAAGAAGCCGGCCACCGCGTTGCCCGACAGGCGCACAACAACCAGAAGCAGAACGCCGGCCAATGTGGCGAGCAGCGCTCCAAAACGGGCGAAGACGAAGGACAAAATCGGGTACCGCTGCGTGAGCGGCGCGAAAAGATGGTTGAGGAATCCTGCATGACCGGGCGTGACGGCCATGGCGGACTGCGGAATCCACAAAAGAGCCAGCGAAAACATGAGCGCCATGGAACCGAAGTCGAAGAGCCGCTCGACAATGTAGACGGCAATCTGCGAACCGAGCGGTTCTCCGGTCTTTTTTGCAACCAAGTAGGGCCGAACCGGATCGGCAAAGCGCCCGATCAGCGCGACCGCGGTGAAGCCGATCATCTGGGTTCCCAGAAGCGAGAAAAGCGGGACCTTTTTGTTGTGCCGCATGAGCATGGTCCAGCGCACGGCGCGGAAGGCGAAGGCGAGGTAGATGCACGCAGTGCCGACGGCGATCTTGCGCCAATCGGCGCGGGCAACTTGAGCGGCAAAGACGTGAAAGTCGAAATGAACACGCGAACGAGCCCAAAAGCCCAGGGCGGCCAGCGCCAATAGCAGAATCAGGCCCAGAATCCATTGGCTCTTCTTCACGCGTTCTCCGTTTGGCAATGTGCGATCAAGGTCTATGGGTATGTTCTCACGCGGCAATGAGAGGGCCAGCGAAGAATGTGCAGGCGAGTCCAAGCGGAGTCAACGGCTCGTTGCATTGTGAAGAAACAATAAAGAAATCAGCGCACGTTAGTGTTGCGAGGTTGGCTGCGCGGCTGCATCATGCGCGGTGGTGGAGTTGCGCCGGGCCTCCGCTTCGCGAGCCAATACACGGCGATTGAATTCGTGAATTACGCGGGCGACGTACGCCTGCGTTTCCCGGTACGGCGGTATGCCGTGGTACTTGTCGACGGCTTCAGGCCCGGCGTTGTACGCGGCCAGCGCCAGCGCAAGGTTGTCGTGGTATTTGGTGAGCAAAGCGTCGAGGTAAGTCGACCCGCCACGCACATTCTGGTCGGGCTGAAAGCTGTCTTGCACACCGAGCCCGGTCGCCGTTCCCGGCATGAGCTGCATCAGGCCCCGCGCGCCGGCGCGGCTCACTGCGCGGGTGTTGCCGTCGCTCTCGGCCTTGACTACGCTCGCCAGCAGATCCACATCCAGATTGTGATCCGCTCCGGCTCGCGCGAGCATCTCGCGCAGGTCGCCTGCGGTTAGTTTTGCCAGCGTCTGGGGTTTGGGGGCGGACGCAGCCGGAACGGACGCCGGTGAATAGGGCACTTGTTCGAATGTCGCGATCTCCGTGGGCTTGAACTCGATGTAGCTGTCTTCGTCGGCGCCCAGGTACAGGCGAATGCGGCCATCGACCATCGCGTGATGATCGCACAGCTCAACGAAGCCGTTGCTGAGGGTCACGCGCTCGCCGGCACGAGACAGGGTTGGCAGGCAAACAAGCGCGGCGATCGATCCAAGCGCAAGAAATATTTTCCCGCGTGCCGCTTTCCGTCGTTGATTTTCTCTGCTCATGCTTTTGCCGGCGCCAGTCTTGCCAGTGCTGCCGCGAGAATTACAGCCACGCCGTCCTCATCGTTCGACGGCGCCTGCTTCCATCCGCGCGTCTTTGCCAGCGCGCGGAGCTCCACGGCAGCGTTCGCCATCACGATTCCCTGCCCCGCCCACTCCAGCATAGTCGCGTCGTTCCAGTTATCACCGATGGCCATGGTTTCCTTGCGATCCACACCCAGGCGCGCGGCGAGGCGTTCCAGCGCCCATCCCTTCGAGATGCCGGGCGGCAGAAGATCGAGAATCGACAGATCGCGCGCAGGATACTCGGTGCGCACGCTTTCACATTCCGCGCCCCACTCGCTTGCCTTCAGCGCTTTCTCGGCGTCTCTCATCCTGCTGATGCTTCCGGCTCCCATTCCCTGAATCGGATCCTCGCCATCGACCAGCGCAGATTCCAGCGGCTTGACCACTTCAATTGCATTGCGGTTGGTCTCGACCCACATCGCGATGCGGCCATGCGCCTGTTCGAGGTCTTCGAGGACAAGCTCGCCACGGCCCGGTCGATCGAAGGTGAACACGACCGTCCCGAACGGGCGGAGCACGCCGCAAAGCCCGCGCGCGACTCGCGCAGACATGTGGCACCGGTCAATCACGTCACCACCGAGAGTCGAGAGCACTGCACCATTCGACGCGATGAGAGGTGTATCCGCTCGCAGGCCGAGGCCCATAAGCAACGGCACGGTGTAGGCCGGGCGGCGTCCAGTGGCGATCGCCACCGTGATTCCCGCTTCCTGCGCCGCCCTCAGGGCCCGCGCATTGCGCTCGCTGATGGTTTGCGACAGCGTCGGCAGAAGGGTGCCGTCCACGTCGATCGCAATGAGCCGCGGGGGAGGGTGCATACATTGAGTTTACCGGTCAGTTGAAGGAAGGACCGAGGCAGATGTCGATGCCAGTGCCAATCCGGTAATCTCATAGATATGGAACGGATCTGCAGCCAATGTCATGCGGTGCTCGCCGAGCAGACAAAGACGGACTGGTGCTCAGCCTGCGGAGGCGCGTTGGTAGAGCGACGGAGCTTGCCCGAATCCGGCGCGGCGGGCGCAACGGCAGAAGTGGATCATCGTGGCATCGTGCTGCCACGGCGGCACGCAATGGGTGGAATCATTACGCCGCAGTAGGTGTGGCGCGCTCGGGGTAATCAGGGATTGGTGTCGAGACCAACGGCTTCAGCCAGCCTTGCCTGGCGCTCGTCGAAGGTCCAGAACTTGGTGGCCCTTAATTCCAGCGCGCAGGCGACGTGGAGCGAATCGAGGGTACGGACGCCGAGCGTGGGGCCGTACTTCTTCGCGAGGTCGATGCAGGTCTCCCACATTGCATCAGGTAAATCCACCAGGATCCAAACCTGTCGCGCACAATCCTGCTCAAATTGATTCCACGCGAGCCTGGCCTCAGCTGGTGAGATGCGTGACCGGAAGACTTGGTAGTGGAACGCATGCGCAAGTTCTGCCCGGTTGAATGGCGTAATCCACACCTGCGGCTTTTGCGCAATGCGGCGATGAGCCTCGGAAGAATGCGTCTCCAGTGCGTAAAGAGAAGCGAGAAAGCTGCTGTCAACGCAAACCATTACGGACGGCTATTCCTCTCCTCAATCATGTCGTCCACGATGGGGAGGACGCGATCGCCAAAGATCTCCCGCGCGCGCGCCTCGAAATCGGGCCACTCGACGGGTTGGATTCTCGGAGATTCCGGAACAATCCGGGCCACAACGCGATTGCGCTTGCGGAGTTCGACGACTTCCCCGGCCTCGAGCCAGTTCAGCAGTTGGCGGGTGTCGCGGAGTTGGCGTAGATTGACGCTCGGCATGGTTCAAATGTGACACAAAATGTGTCACATTGTCAAATATGCTGAATCAACACCACTTACTCATACCGCAACGCCTCGGCCGGCAGTACTCGCGCTGCCGAAGACGACGGGTACAGCGTGGCCAAGATCGAGATTCCAATCGAAACAACCGACACAATCACGCCGTCGAGCAACCGCGGCGCAAAGGGCAGCGTGTCGATGGAGTAGACGTCGGCTGACAAATGGATGAAGTGATAGTGGCCGCCTGCCCAGGAGGCCAGGTATCCGAGAATCAGCCCGAGCGCAGTGCCGACGACACTGATCAGCAGGCCCTGCAACAGGAAGATGCGCCGCACTTGGCCGGGATCGACGCCGAAGCTCATCATTACCGCAATGTCGCGCGTCTTTTCCATCACCATCATGGTGAGCGCGATGAGAATGTTGAGCGCGGCCACGATCACGATGAGCGCGATCACGATAAAGGTGACGATCTGTTCGAGTTTGAGGGCGCGAAAGAGCTCGCGATTCTCATCGGTCCAGTTGGTGGTCATGAAGCCCTTGCCCGCCGCCTGCTCGATGGCGCGCGCAATCTGCGGCGCGTCATTGAGATTGTCGACTTTGAAGCTGATCACAGACAGCAGGTCGGGCTCATCGAAGAGCCGCTGCGCGTCGGCGAGGCGCAGAAAGCCCATCTGGGCGTCATATTGGTAGAAGCCCGACTGAAAAGTTCCGGCCAGCCGGAAGCGCACGTATTTGGGAATCACGCCCATTGGCGTCATCTCGCCCTGGGGACTGATGATAAGCACCGAATCGCCGGCGGAGGCGCCGATCGTATCGGCCAGGTCGCTGCCCAGAACGATTGGTGGCAGCTCCGCGTTTTGCGTGTTGGCGGGTGCGGGTTGCGGCTCGAGCGCCTGCACCGCGCCGGGCACCGCCTTGGAGAGCAGATCGCTCACCGTCCGCTCATCGTCGGGCAGGATGCCTTCGATCAGCGCGCCGCCATCGCGCGCGCCGCGAGCGACAAGAACCTGCTCGTACAAGCCGGGCGAGGCTGCCACGACGTGAGGCACAGTGCGCAAACGCGCGAGCAGCGCCTGCCAATCGGGAATGCCGCGCCCGTCCACTTGCATCAACTGCACGTGCGCGCTGGAACCGATCAGCTTGTCTTGCAGGTCGCGGCGCATGCCGTTGGTGATGGCGAGAGCGATGATGAGCGCCGCAACGCCAGCGGTAACCCCGGCGATGGAGATGGCAGTGACGACGCCGACCACGGCCTGCCGCCGCTTGGCCTTCAGGTATCTCGCCGCCACGTAAAGCTCGAATCGCATCGATAATTGCTTTCCCTGGGCCTATTGTCCCTGAGCGGGAATGATGGTCTTGGCAAGGCCCACGTTGTCGTAGCGGTCGTACGCGCGCACGGTGATCAGGTGCTCGCCGATCTTTCCGGCCTCTACATCCAGCGAGATGGGAAACTCGTAGTGCTCGCGCCGCGAGTCGGAGATCTTGCCCGGGGGTTCGATGTATTGCCACGGCCCGGCATCGAGCGAATACTCGGCGCGGGCGATGGGCGAAGTCGTATCCTCGGCGTCGAAGCTGACGAGAAACGGTTTGGGACAATTGAGGCTGGCGCAAGTTCCCTGCTGCGCATCCGCCTTCAGGTTTGTGACCGCAGGCGGCGTGGTGTCGATCATAAATCGATCGCTGATTTTTTCGCCCGTGAGCGCGTCGCCCGGCGAGTGGGAAGTGGCGTCAGAGGCGACCACCTTGATGCGGTAACCGCCGTCGGGAATCAGCGTAGCGTCGAAGCTGTAGGCCTGCTCCTTGATTTTTTTCTTCAGCGGCCACCACTCGGTATCGCCATCGCCGCGCATATAAATCGCGTAGGTCAGCGTGTCTCCGTCATTGTCGTGCGCTGCCCAGCGTACCGTGACCGCCGTGCGATCTTTGACTGCTTGAAGCGGCTGGCTTGTGCCCGCGTCATACGTGATCCCCGAGGTCTGGTTCGACGAGGGGAATGTGATGTTGATGGTTTGATTCGGAGAGAAGTTTGCCTGCGGATTGAGGCGCGCTCCGGGAACGACGACCAAGTCGTCGACTACGGGTGCGGAGTTTACCGGCAGATAGTTGACGCCGACGCTGCCCAGCACGCCACCCGCGTGCAGCACCGCCTTCCACTGCAAAAAACGCCCCGGCGGCGAGGCCACGGAGCCAACTGTGAGCGGCTGCCAGTCACTCCATCCGCGAACTGGCTGCTCCACATTGCCCGTGCGAGTGAGGATGTCGTAGCCGGATGAGCCGGGTTCAATTTCGACTCGGCCAAAGCGGGCAAAGGCTCCGGCATCGAGAACGTCGCTGGCGTACTCGTGCGTTTCCGCCGCGCCCAGCTCGAACACTTTCCCGGTGTTGCCCGTGCCGACGAAAAGGCGCCCGGCGCCGGATCCAGAGGGCGAGTCCGCCGCCAGACTCAGGCTCTGCTGCGCTTGCAGATGAGCGATGTCAGAGTAACTTCCGTCGTCCTGGATACGATAGATTTGTCCGCGATTGCCGCTGAGCGCAAGAAGGCCATCTGGCCGGGCCGCGAGCGCATAAACAATTGCATCTTTGCTGGTCCAGAGAGAGCGCGGCGCCTGGCCTTCGGTGAGGGCGAAAATCTCGGTTCCCTCGGGCACGGAGGCGCTGGCGTTGGCCGCTTGAAGCGACTGCGGCTGAACTACCGTGATGGTGATGGAGGCGATCCCCTGCACCGGCAGCGGAGGCAATGGGTTGCGGCTTTTGTCGCCAACGCAGGCCGCGTAGATGGCCCCATTGGCCCCAATCGCGATGGAAGTAATCTCACGCCGCGGCGCTTCGAAAAGTACGTAGCCCTTGCCCTGCGCATCAATGCGGTAGACGAGGCCGGAACCGTCGGAGCCTGCGATGAGATTGCCTTTCGTGTCCCAAGCCAGCGTGCGGATGTGCGCCTCGTCGCTCTTGAAGAACACTTCGGGCGCAACGCCGGGTTTTGTGGGATCGACGCGGTAGACCGCTCCGGGATTGCCCGTTGCGATGTAGAGCCGCCCCGCCGAATCGAAGGTCAGGTCCCAGATGTAGTGCGATTGCCCGCTTGGGGACGAGGCGGGTTTGCTGTCGCCGGCCGCAACGTCGGCGGCCTTGGCCGCGTCAAAGACGATTGTGGCACCGGCCTCATCGACCTTGGCAGTGGCATCGGGGTTGAGTTTGTAGACCTTGCCGCCTGGCACCGTGGCAGCATACAGCGAGCCGTCGGGCCCGAATCGCAGGGCCTGGATGCTCAGGTCCCTCGTCTCGAACAGCGTGAATGGCTTGTCGTCAGGCTTCTCGCCGAGGCGCAGCACGGTCGCGGGTGATCCCGTGCCGGCGAAGACATGCCCGCTTTTGTTTACGGCCAGCGACCAAACAAAGGTCGACGGCGTGGTCACGAGTTCGGTCAGTCCCGGCCCCTGGCGCAGGTGACCGTCACTCTCAATTGAAACGCCCGCAGGCGTGCCCTTTTCGAACTCCTCCATCTGCGATTGCTGCCACAGGTGGGTGCCTTGAGCGGCTGCGCGCGAAGCAATTGCGGTTGCTCCCGCAAGAAGCGTCGCCAAAAGCGCGAGAAGCGTGGGTGCGGCGGGGATGAGACGAAGGAAGCGGGAAGAAAGAAGCATTCTGCCGTTGAGTCTACTAGAGTTTGCTGTCTCTTATCGATGAAGCGGTAGGGTCGAGGCCACGGCTTTCGAGGGACGGACCGGCCATTCTGGGCGCTTGTGGAAAAGAAGGGACGGAAAATGCCGGCAGGGCGGAGGCGAGACTTAGGGGCTAGAGTCAGCTAGCAATTGCTAGCCCAAAGCACCTCATTTGAGCCATTTATCGTGGGCTATCCCACAAAATCTATATCATGAACAGTAATTTTCATTTCATCAATGCGACTTTTGCACAAGCCGCATCGTCGAAGCATCTTTTCGCTTCGGGGTGTTGCCAGTCGTATTTACAGAAGACTAGTATGCCGGTTAGTTTGGGGGAGATTGCAACTACGGTCCCGCCTTACCTCCGCTATGCATGCTGTTGTTCCCAAGTTCACAGAGCTTCATCAACCAGCGGCGCCTGACAGGTGTGGCGCACGCGGACGGAGTGTCTCGTCATGGCGTGGTATGCCTACTGCATTGGTGAAAAACAAGCATTTCCGGCTTTAGCCCGCCATCGCAAGCCAGTTGCGATGGAATCGGTTTTTGGAGTCAGTGGCAATCAGGTTTTTCTTTATCCAGCGAGCGATCTAGCGGTGATCGTGAGCGAGCACAATCCACAGGAAAACCTCAATCAAAAGTCGGGCGTTGACCATGCGCGAGTGATCGCCGACTGTTTTCAACACTCTACCGTTCTTCCCTTCCGCTTCGGCACCGTCTTTAACGACGACGAGTCACTGCGCAAGTCCATCCGCTCCAATCAGCGCCAGTTTCTGGGAAACATCGACAAGCTGCGCGGAAGAACGGAGATGCACATAAAGATCTTCGTTGACGATTGTTGCGGACGCGAGAACGATAAGCATCTGCGGGGCGAGAGCGTTGGCCGCGAATATCTCAGCAATCTGCGTGAAAATGCTTCGCGGGCGCGGGAGCGGCAGACACGGGCTCGCGCGGTCAGCTTCCAGATGCACCGGCTGTTTATGCCCCTCGATGAGGAAGTGAGCTGCCGGCTGATGGAAAACGGCAAGATGATGCTGGATATCGCGCATCTGATCGACCGCAAGTGTGTCGAGCGGTACCAGAACAAGTTCATCACCACCAGCGCTGTGATGCGGGAGTGCCAGATGCAACTTTCGGGTCCATGGCCGCCGTATCACTTTGTTCACCGGCTCACGCGTCCATCGCATGCGCCGTCCCAACCGGCAGCTTCGCCTGTCACGGCGGGGGCGCCGGCGGTTCCCATGATGGAGCCCGCTCCGGCACTCGCGTAAGAGCGCAGAGACTCGGTAGTCCGATCGCAAACGGCTCCAGCTTCGGCTGGAGCTTTTTGTTATGCGAGGTTTCAGTTTCCAGCACTCCAGTGGAATGCCCTAATCTAGAAGCATGAGCGACCAGCCGTCGAGTGCGATGCAGGATTCCGTCTTCGATCTCCTTGTTGTGGGCGCCGGACCCACGGGGCTGGCTTGCGCTATCGAGGCGCAAAAAGCTGGCTTCCGGGTGGCGCTTGTGGACAAGGGTTGCGTCTGCAACTCGATCTTTCACTATCCAGCGCACATGACCTTCTTCACCACCTCGGAGCGCCTCGAGATCGGCGGCATTCCCTTTCCCAGCCCGAATGCCAAGCCCACGCGCGGCGAGGCGCTCGAGTACTACCGCCAGGTGGCCGCTTATTACCGGCTCGACGTGCGCCAGTACCACCGCGTGGAGCGCGTGACGGGGGCCGATGGCGCCTTCACCGCGCACACCGTGGACCGCTTCGGGCGGCCGGGAGCCATCGAGGCACGCAAACTGGCCGTCTCCACCGGCTACTATGACCTACCCAATTGGATGGACATTCCCGGCGAGACTTTGAGCAAGGTTCACCACTATTATCACGATCCGCATCCGTATTACGACACGGACGTGGTCGTCATTGGCGGCAAGAACTCGGCTGCCATCGCCGCACTTGAACTATGGCGAAGCGGCGCTCACGTCACGCTCGTCTACCGCGGACCGGAGATTCAGCCGCATGTGAAGTACTGGATCAAGCCGGACATCGAGAACCGCATCAAAGACGGCGAAATCAAGGCCTACTTTTCGACGCAGGTAGTGGAGATCACGCCGGACGCGGTCGTGGTGGATACTCCCACGGGCCGCAAGACGCTGCCCAACGATTTCGTCTTCGCCATGACCGGCTATCATCCCGATTTTTCGTTCCTCGAGCGGATGGGTGTGCGTTTCGAGGGCGAGGACCGATTGCCCGTCTGCAATCCCGAGACGCTGGAAAGCAACGTGCCGGGGATTTATCTGGCCGGCGTGATCGTTGCCGGCTCGCGCACCAGCGAGATCTTCATCGAAAACGGGCGCTTTCATGGAAAGCTGATCGCGTCGTCGCTGGTGTCCAACGCAAAGCTGCAAGACGGGTCCCGGAATGCGGTTGCCGCAGCCAATTCGATAGACTAAGTTTCTTGATCCGTCTTCAGGGGGTGGATCCTTGCGCATGCGTTGGTGGCCGCGATCCATCCGCGGGCAGATGCTGGCCGGCCTGCTGTTGCTGGAAGTGCTTTCCATTGGCCTATTCGCGGCTGTGCTAGCGCGGCAGCAGAACCGCCGGACAAATCAGCGTGCGCAGTCTTGGCTGCAGTACGAGTCGATCGCTCTCGCCAATGAGTCCGCTGAGGCCCTCGAGCAGCAGAGGCCGAATTCGGTTGATCTGGCTGTGCGCACGATCGTCGACGCGCCGATTGTCGAGTCGGCGAAAATCATCAGCCCATCAGGCGACGTGCTTTTTTTCCGGAGCGTAAAGCAGGAATCGGGGGAACTCGACGCGGCCGAGCGCGCGCAGATTTCTCTGGCCCGACGCGATGAGTCCAGGATTTTCGAAACAGCGAACGGTGGATGGGAAGCAATCCGGCCTGTTTATACCGGGAACGATCTGCGCGGCTATGCACTTGTGACGTTCGATCGTAGTGCGGCCCGCCAGCAGTTGGGTTCTCTTTTAGATGACACGGCCATCTTCGGCGCCATCTGGATCGTGGCTTCGGCGCTGCTTGTATTACTGATGGGGCGGGCCATTACGCAGCCGCTGGCATTGCTGCACGGCGGCGCCACTGCCCTCATGACATCACCGGAAGACAGCAGCCGTTTTCCGCTGCCGGTGCCCGTTCGCAACGAGATTGGCGATCTGATTGAGAACTTCAACCGAATGGTGGCCTCGCTGGCTGAGCAGCGGGCCGGATTGAACGACACGCTTTCCTTGCTCGACTCGATGCTGGCGAATGCGCCCATTGGACTGGCTTTCGTCGACCACAATGGCCGAGTTGTGCGCGTCAATCAGATCTTTGCCGACCTGACCGGTGTCTCCGTCAGCCGCCATCTCGGCCGCACGCTCACTGATTTGCTGCCCGAGGCTGTTGCCAAGGAGATCGAGGGCGCGGTACAGCGCGTCTTCTCGAGCGAAGAGCCTGTGCGGGACCTCGAGCTGAGTGGCGAGGGCGGCAAGCCAAGGCGGCCGTGGACCTGGCTCATCAGTGCCTATCCTGTGCGCACGACGCCGAGCCAGGTGCGCTGGGTGGGAATCATCGCGCTTGACGCCAGCGACCGCAAACGCAGCGAGGAAGCGTTGCGCCGCAGCGAAAAGCTTGCGGTCACCGGGCGCCTGGCCGCCTCCATCGCGCACGAGATCAACAATCCGCTCGAAGCCATCACTAACCTGCTCTTCCTGGTGCACAATTCCAATGATCTTCCCGATGCGGCGAAGAATTATGTGGCTATGGCCGAACACGAAGTCCATCGCATCACAGAGATCACGCAGCAGACACTGCGCTTCTACCGGCAGCCAACACAACCTTCGCGTGTCACGCTTGAGGAGCTGCTTGACTCGGTGCTGAATCTCTATCAAGGTCGCATCCACGCCCTCGACCTCCGCGTGGAGCGGGACTACGACGCGAATCTCACGCTGTTTTGCTTTGCCGGAGAGATCCGTCAGGTCTTCGCCAACCTGGTGGGCAATTCCATTGACGCCAGCAGCAACGGAGGCCGTCTGGTGATTCGTGCACGGCGCTCGCGCGATTGGAATAACCCTGAGCAAACCGGCATCCGGTTCGCCGTTGCCGACACCGGTGCTGGCATGGAGCCGGAGGTGCGGGAGCATATCTTCGAGGCCTTCTTCACCACCAAGGAAGTAACGGGAACCGGCCTTGGGCTTTGGGTCAGCCAGGAGATCATCCTCAAGCATCACGGATTGGTGCGCGTACGCAGCCGCAGCGCGGCGCCGACGAACTCGTCCGCCCAAGACGGTCACGGAACTGTCTTCGATATCTTCTTGCCCGACGGAACAACACCTGCGGTCTGATAGAAAACCTCGGAAGCCCGCCTGCTAGGGGCGGCGACCTTGAGGAAGTACTCCCAGACCTCACAGAGGGCTTCGTCCCGGCAGACTCTTCGCGCAAGGCATCTTTGCTTTTCAACCACTTCCCGCCGGTGCATAGGGGGGCGCAAAGTTTTTTTCGGCGCAGGGTTGACAATCGATGGATTTTATGTGTTACAGTGAGTAACACTATGGTACGTAACACTCGCCCGGATCATGACCCAAGCGAATTGGGAGAACTCGAACGAAGCATCCTGCTCACCATTTGGCGCAAAGGGACATTAACCGCGGAGCAGGTGCGCGAGGAACTCGGCCGCCCGCTCAAGGACTCAACCATTCGCACGGTGTTGCGGCGACTCGAGGAGAAGGGCTACCTCGCTCACACCGTCGAGGACCGCACGTTTATCTATCGACCAGCCGAATCTCGGCAGCGCGTAGCCGGCCGCGCGGTCAAGCGCATTGTGGACTGGTTCTGCGCGGGGTCTGTAGAGGCACTGCTCGTCGGAATGGTCGACTCGAAGGTTTTGGGCCGCGACGAACTGCAGCGTCTGGCGGAGCGCATTGCTGCAGCTCAAGGGAGTGGCAGCGCCTCCAGGGGCGCCTGTAAAAGGGAGGGAAAACCGTGATTCGATTCGCGCTGCCCGTCATGTTTGAAGCCGCCTTGCGTGCGTTTTTCGTGGCATGCGTTCTTTGGGCCGGTTTGCGCCTTCTGCGCGTGAAGAATGTCCGGGCGCAAAAGGGGGCCTGGAGCGTGATGTTAATTGCCGGCCTCGCCATGCCGCTGCTCATGCTCTCGCACTGGTTCCCTGCCTGGGCCGAAGTCCGGCTACCGGCAGTTTCGTGGTCAAGGTTCGTTCATCCAGCGGAGACGCCCGCGAACATTTTCCAAGCCGAGGCGCCACCGGCTCGGGCGTCGGCTTCAGCGCCGGAGTCAAGTCCGGCCGCGACGGAAACGAATGCGCCACCCGATGCCTCCGACGTGAACTTTGAAACCTTGCCCGATCCCGTAAACGGGAGAACGCCAATCTCGCTGCCGCCGGCCGCTGCGCCAAAGGAGTCCTTGCTATCGAAGGCGAGTCGATCCCCGTTTGATCTGCTCACAGCCGCCTGGCTCGTTTACCTCGCCGTATGCGCTGCACTCCTGCTCAGATGGCTCATTGGTCTCAGTTCTTCCATTCGATTGTGGCTGCAGTCGAAACCGGTAGACGCTGCCAAACAGTACGGCGAGGTGGGAACCCTCGCCACGCGTTCGAGCAACCGCATCTTTTCCCCGGTCAACATCGGCTCCGGGATCATCCTCCCTTCGGATTACTCGGAATGGCCACCGGAGAAGTTGCGCGCTGTACTGGCCCACGAAGGTTCTCATGTCCGTCAACGCGATTTCTATTTGCAACTGCTTGCCGGTTTCTACACCGCGATCACCTGGTTCAGCCCGCTGGGGTGGTGGCTCAAGCACAAACTCTCTGAATTGAGCGAGGCCATTAGCGACCGCGCCGGTCTTGAAGAATCCGCCAGCAGCTCTGCCTACGCTCAGTTGCTTCTTGAATTCGCGGCACTGCCGCGCCCAACTCTTACAGGAGTAGCTATGGCCCGCTCAAACAATCTCTCCCATCGCATCGACCGCCTGCTCAACGAATCCAGCTTCAAGCAAGCCTTCAGCGGCAGCCGCCGCGCGCTCGTTGCCGCCCTTATCGTTCCCGCGGTGCTCGTCCTAGCCGCGTCGCTGGTTCGCGTGCAGGCTGCTGCAACACCAAACCAGTCTGAATCTCCTCAAGCGGCCAAGCTCGCGCAGGATCAGCCGCCTTCTCAATCCGCCTTGATGGCTCAGTCAAATCCCGTGCCGGCTCAAGTGGGTGCTTCGGATCCCGCGCAAACTCCGCCCGTTCCGCCAGCACCGGAAGCAGCGCCCGCGCCTGCTGCGCCGAACTCAAATCCTGCACCGGAGGCTGTGCCGGCTCCGCCTCTCCCGCCGGACAGCTCTCAGGAATCCGGCCCCGCCGTTCCTGCGGTCACGCCAATTCCGCCCATCGATGTCGAGGTTCACGTTCCGCCAATGCCGCCGCTGATGCCTTTCATGCAAGGATACGGAGGCCATGCGTCCTGCTTTGCCAATGGCGACGTCTATGCAATTGTCGGCGACCCCGGGACCAAAACGCGATTCTGCGGCAACACGGACGGTCAACTCGAAGCCGAAGTTGAGAAAGCGCGCAGCACCGCCCATGGACATTTCCTGCTCTTTCGCCACGAAGGCAAGTACTATATCGTCGACGATCCCGCAACCGTGCTCCTGATTGAGAACATGGACAAATCTCTGCACGATCAAAGCGACCAAATGCGCGCGGCCGCTGAGGCGTTGCGTGATGCGGGCGAGCAGGCGCGCGACGAAGCGCGCAAGGCCACAGCCAACATTCCCGCACCCGACCTATCTAAAGAGATGGCCGATTTGAACGCGGCGGTGGCCAGTTTGACGGCCAAGCAAGGCGCTACTGTCTCGCGGGAAGAATTGGCGCAGGTCCAGCGCGAGATTTCGGCAATCCAGCGCCGCCTTATCGAGGCCGAAGTGAACGTTGGTATGAAGAATTTCAACGCCAAGTTCAAGGCCGAGGAGGGCAAGTTTAACGAGCAGATAAGCCAGATGGGCACTGAATTGGGCCGCACCGTGCAGGGAAATCAGGCGAAGATTGGGTCAATCATTGACGACAGCTTGAAAAACGGCAAAGCCCGCCCCGTCGATTAGGATGCGTTCACAGTCGACAGGTACTCGATCTGGCTGCACAAATCGGGCTTTGAAAGGGCACGGCTTCAGCCGTGCCGCCAAGGACGCATAAAATCTGGGCTTTAGCCCCTGAGGGATATTTCACGATTGCCCAAAGCCATTTATGCAACCGGCGCTTGCGAGCGTTCAGAGTTGGGGCCGAAGAACCGGCGCCAGGCAATGGCACGACCTCAGAACAGCTTCAAGCCGGGCAGTGAGTGGGTACGGAGCGGATCGAAGTCATTTGTTTCACGTGTGACCGAGTGCGCCATGCAGTGACTTTGCTGCCGGACGGGCCCTGTTAAATACGACCGCGTGACGTGCAGGCGATCCATGATGATGTATCGCGTGCGCAGGCCGTTGATCGTGGGCGCAAGCGTGGCCGGCACCTCACGACGGTCAACATAAATCACCAACGCCGCCTCCCTGGGATTATCCAGGCTCTGGCCCACGCCCACGCCGAAGAAGGCGGGATTCTGCTTCATCAGGTTTTGCTCGATCTGCTGCTTGGCCGCGATCGCCTGTGTAAGCACACCGGACGCCAGCGCCGAAAGTGTGTTGGACTCCACCGCGGATTTTGGAACGGCGCCCGCCGCCACAGCCTGCGCTGTCGTGGGAATCACTTCTGTGCGAACCCCGTTGACCATCTGTGGCACGCTGACATTCATGCTCTGGTCGACATAGAGAATGACGGTCGCCTCGCCTGCATGGTCGCTGCTCTTGCCGGTTGCCGCACCCAGAATGCCCGCAGAAGGATTGACCAACATGCGTGCCTGCGTGAGCGCTTCCTGAGCAAGCCCGGCCTGCGCACCGGAGAGCGTGGTTCCCTGCGCTGCGGTCGCCGTGGCGTTGCCGTAGTTCAAGCAGCTAACCGCGTGATCCGCGGTGCCGACAAACGTGTAGGTGGTATTCTCCTGTGCATTGAGCTCCGCGAGCACCGTGGATACGGGATTGGCCACGCCCTCGCTCACCCCCGTGTTCGTCACTCCGCCGGCAAAGAACAATCCAACAGGCTCGGCGTTGCTGGCATCCACCACCAGCGATCCGGAGTCGCCCGCGTCGCTGAATTGATTGGCTTCAACAGCGATTTGGTTGGTATAGGTCTTGGTCAAATAAGGCTCAGTTTCTTCGCAGTTCTTGAAGTAGCTGACCTGCACTTCAAGACTGACCGTCGAAATGTTGGCGCACGTCAGTCCGGTCGTCCGGCCGCTCTTGGCCACCGTCATATTGATGGTCCCGTTCTCTCCGTTGCCGTTTGTCGAGGAGATTCCAGGAGGCGCGGCGGCCAACACACCGCCTGCCCCGGGCAGGCCCAATTCAAGAATTGCACCGGTGGGGCTGACCGCGCCGGAGTTTACCTGCGCGATAGCTGCATCGGCATTGGTCAAGGCGGAACTGAGCGGAAGCCAGGCCGTCAATGCACCCACTTGGGTTTCCGTCCCCTGGTTGCCGACCGGATAACATGCTCCGCCGCTATTGTCGATCAATCCCGGCTGAATGATCATTTCGCCGACGCTGGCCTGGTCGCTGCGCGCCAGGACGTGGTTGCAACTCAGCAGGTACTGCGTTCCGCCGCTGTTCTGGATCAACGCGCCCAGCGTGCCACCGCAGCAGTCAACGATCTGATTGTTCTGGGTGTCGTAGTCGTTGTTGTTGCCGCCGGAAGAGCCCAGGAAGATAGGTGTCGCCAGTTGCGCCTGGTGCGTGGCGGGGTTGCTGGAGATACCCGCTGTGTTCAACAAAACCAGGGCCGCGGTTTTTGAAGACGATGTGCCGACGGTGCCCACCACGTAGGCGGAAACGGTGGACGTGATGGTTCCCGGTGCCGTGTAAGTAACAGAGCAATGAGTAAATTCCGTTGAGCCTCGTACACAGCTCGTCGAGCCGAGCGAGCCCTGCCCGCCACTCGATCCGGTTGCAGAGTTTGAGATCGCGTAATTGATGCCGGTGGTGCCGCCCGCTTCGGCGATGTAACCCGCGACCGTCACGCTCCCGTTGGCGCCAAGGGCGACATTTTCGGGCGTGAGCGGTTCAAGAAATCCTGGCGTCACTGTTACAGTGGCGCTTGAGGTTGAGCCCGAGCTGCCGCTGAGGGTGGCTGTCACAGTTACACGCGCACTGTCGGCGGTGAAATAGCCGGGCGGTGTGTATTGGCCGCTGGCGCTGATCGATCCGGGTCCCGAGTTCGCATCCCCGCCTGAGACAGCCCACGTAACGCTCGCGGCGCCACCGCTGTTCAGCGTGGCCGTGAATTGCTCGATGGCCTGACCCGTAGTGTTGCTGGAGGCGTTGCAGCCGGTGCAGTTGGTGTCGATGGAGACAGTGCCGGGCGAGACAGAGAACGTGCCCCCTCCCCCGCCTCCGCCACCGGAAGCTGATCCGCCGCAGCCTGCCAGGAGAACCAGGACTGGAACGGCGGCCGCGGCCACCATCCGCGCCGGCCAGTGCCGCAACAAACTGGGCCTATGCCGCTGCAAATTGCTTTCGACGCGCCGGCCCCGAGAACGCAAGTCTGGCCGTTGCGGCTCAGTCGTCAATGCCTCACTTTGACTCACTTCGTCCGGCGCCTTTCTGGCCAAATGTTCGTGCTCAATCTTTGTTAGACGCACTCATCCTCGGTTAGACGTACCCATTCTCTGCCCCGTAAGCGCCGGAGCCTAAAGAAGACCCCGAATACAACTCTTCCCCGATACCATGTAATTTTAGACCCTTGCGCCTGGAGAAAAGTTGTCTCACGATGTTCACACTGGTTCAATCGAACCACTTTTGCTTGCAGCAGCGCAATGCACGAAAGTACTCTGCGCTGGAATTTGCGCAAATTCGGCCACTCGGAGCGCCAATTTGGCGGCGAACGCTCGCAATCTTCAATCGGGCGCCGCAGGACGTGAGCCGGAACGCCGTGGCGCACTAAAATTGAACCAGGAGCCCTCATGGAATACGTCAATCTTGGCCACACCGGACTGAAAGTCTCCCGCATTTGTCTCGGATGCATGACCTACGGCAGTCCGGCTATCGGAAAGCCGCTGCCTGGCCGCCACGCCTGGACGCTGAGCGAGGCCGATAGCCAGCCATTCCTGCGCCAGGCGCTTGATCTCGGCGTCAATTTCTTCGATACCGCCAATGTCTATTCAAGTGGGGAAAGTGAAGCTGTGCTCGGGCGCTTCCTGAAGGCCAATGCGCGGCGTGAAGCCGTCGTGATCGCGACCAAAGCCCAGGGCATCATGCGCGAGGAGCCCAACGGGAAGGGCCTTTCACGCAAGGCAATCCTTTTTGAACTCGACCAGAGCCTGGGACGCCTCGAAACCGACTACGTCGATCTCTACCAAATCCATCGCTGGGACTACGAGACGCCCATCGAGGAGACGCTGGAGACGCTGCACGACGTGGTGAAGGCCGGAAAGGCGCGCTACATCGGCGCATCCTCGATGTATGCCTGGCAATTCGCGCAGGCGCTCCACCTCGCCGACCTCCGCGGCTGGACGCGATTCGTCTCCATGCAGAACCACTACAACCTGCTCTACCGCGAGGAGGAACGCGAGATGATCGGCCTCTGCCGCGCCGAGGGCATCGCGGTAATTCCCTGGAGCCCGCTGGCTCGCGGACGCCTGACGCGCCCCTGGAACTCCGAAACCACCGTGCGTTCCGAAAGCGACGTCTTCGGCAAAAGCATGTATTCAAAAACCGAAGAGGCCGACCGAAGGGTCGTCGACCGCTTGGGCGAAATCGCCGAAAAGCGCGGCATTCCGCGTGCGCAGGTGGCACTGGCGTGGCTGCTGGCCAAGCCCGGCGTCACGGCTCCGATTGTCGGCGCAACCAAGACGAATCATCTCGAAGACGCAGTCGCCGCGCTCTCTGTCCGCCTCACACCGGATGAGATCAAGGCCCTCGAAGAGCCGTACGTTCCGCATCCGGTGTTGGGGTTCAGTTGAGACTCGCGCTGCCCCGAGGTATCGTGCAGAATTGTTCCGGAGCGCGCACGCCATTTAGCATCCAGATGTGCCCACCCTAGGCGATCAAGTCCAGTATGTGCGCGGCGTCGGACCGACCGTCGCCAAGATGCTCGCCGAAAAAGGCATCCTGACCGCCGAAGACCTCCTCTATCACTTCCCTTTCCGTTATGAGGACCGCCAGAATCCGGTCAGCCTTGATGAATTAAAGCCAGGCGACGTGGCCAGCGTCATCGGTGAGGTGCGCGGATCAGCGCTGCTGCGCACGCGACGCATGCCTCTCTTCGAGCTGACGGTCGGCCAGGACCGCCGTGCGCTCAAGTGCGTCTGGTTCAACGCGCCGTATCTCAACGGCAAATTTGAGGCGGGGCAAACCGTCGCTGTCTACGGCAAAGTCGAGCCGTCGCGCTCCACGAGCAACCTCAAAATGATCCAGCCGCAGTTCGAGATCCTGCCCGACGCGACCGACGATGCCCAGACCCAGATGCTCGAAGTGGGCCGCATTACGCCGGTCTACGAATCGCTGCGTGGCAGCCGCCTGGCCTCGCGGTGGCAACGCAAGGTCATCTTCAACCTGCTCGAATCCATGCGCGGCGCGGTGCCGGAGTGCCTGCCGCAATCGATGCTGCAACGGCTCGACTTTCCCAATCGCGAGACAGCGCTGCGCGAAGTCCACTTTCCGCCGGAAGGTACGCTCCTCGCAGAATTACAAAGTTTCTCAACCCCGGCCCACCGGCGCTTAATCTTCGAAGAATTCTTTTATCTGGAGCTTGGCCTGGAGCTGAAGCGGCGGCGCATGAAGGAGCGCAAGGGTATCGCGTTCGCCACCAACGACAAGGTGCGCGAGGCCATCCGCGAGGTGCTTCCCTTTCATCCCACTGCGGCGCAAAAACGGGCCCTCGGCGAGATTGTGACCGACATGCGCGCGCCCAGCCCCATGCGGCGGCTGCTGCAGGGCGACGTGGGCTCGGGCAAGACGATTGTCGCGTTTCAGGCCATGCTCGTGGCCATGGAAAACGGCTACCAGGCTGCGCTGATGGCGCCCACTGAGATTCTGGCCACGCAGCATTTTCTCGCGGCACGCAAGCTGCTGGAGCGCTCCAGCCGCAAGCCGCGCATCGTGCTGCTGACCGGCTCGCTCGATGAAGGCCGCAAGCGGACCAACCGCGGGCTGATCAACCGCGGCGACGCCAACCTGATCATCGGCACGCATGCGCTCATCGAAGAAAAAGTGGAGTTTGATCGGCTCGGCCTTGTCGTCGTCGACGAGCAGCATCGCTTCGGCGTGCTGCAGCGCTTCAAGTTGATGAAGAAGCCCAACCAGCCCGAGCCCGACGTGCTGGTGATGACGGCCACGCCCATTCCGCGCACGCTTGCGCTCTCCCTCTACGGCGACCTGGACCTGAGCACACTCGACGAGCTGCCGCCGGGGCGCATGCCCATCGTCACCAAGCGTGTGCCCGGCGAGCGCTCCGAAGAAGTGTGGGACTTCGTGCGCAAACAAGTGGCGCTGGGCCGGCAAGCCTACATCGTCTACCCCGTCATCGAGGGAACGAAGGACGACCAGCCGGAACTGGATTTCTCGCGCGACGAAGCTCAGGCCGAGAGGGCTGGCGTGCCGCCCGCTGGGCATAGAAAAACTCCAAAAGGTAAAACAGCGGAGCTGTTGTTTGCGGGTTCGGCACAGGAGGCGAGTCCGAGTGCGAAATCTGGGCTCAAGTCCGCGGTTGAGATGCACGAAAAACTCCGCAAGGGACCGTTTGCCGAATTGCGCGTCGGCCTGCTCCACGGGCGGCTCGATGCCGACGAAAAAGAGGTCATCATGCGCCGCTTTCAGCGCGGCGAAATCGATGTTCTCGTCTCGACCACGGTCATCGAGGTCGGCGTTGACGTGGCCAACGCCACCGTAATGGTCGTGGAGCACGCGGAGCGCTTCGGACTTGCGCAGTTGCACCAGTTGCGCGGACGCGTGGGCCGCGGCGCGGCCAAGAGCTATTGCATCCTGATGACAGGAGAACGGATCTCCGACCTGGGAGAGGAACGCTTGAACGCAATGGTGAGCACGCAGGACGGCTTCGAGCTGGCCGAAACCGATCTTCGGCAGCGCGGGCCAGGAGAATTTTTCGGCACGCGGCAGGCGGGTTTGCCGGAGTTCCGCGTTGCCAATCTACTGCGCGATCGTCAGTTGCTGGAACTTGCCAAACACGAGGCGGCGCGCTTTGTCGAAGGGCCCGAACCCGCGGTAACTGAAGCAGAGCGGGCCAGCGTGCGCACCCAACTCAAGCAAGCCTGGCAGCGCAAATACGGGCTGGTTGAGGCAGGCTGAACCCCGGAAAGCTCCGCGACGCTCAGATGAGAATTGTCTTAGACCGGCCCCGACGACTGCATTACGTCGACAATCTCCGGAGGGAAGGTCTGAATCTCCAGATCGACGCTCGCGATCTCCGCGCCGCAATCTCTTCGCTGGCTACGTGTGCACTGGCAAAGTTCGGTCAGTCTGGTGTGTCCAGTCTGGCTCAGCTCCACGCCCGCGGCGATCAGCACAGTGTAGATGTCGACACACGCCTGGCGTTCGAACTCGAAGAGCATATTCACCCGTCCGCTTTCGTTTGCGCCTCGGCTCAGCACCCAGCCACCGCAACCAAGGATCGCGCCGGTGAGCAATTGAACCAACCGCGACAGCTCCTCGATGGAGACTGCCTTCATCTGCAGCGCCCAGGGGATGCTCAGGCTCTGCCTTGGAGTCGGTTCCGGCATCTTCAGCTTCACGTGCTGTTTATCGGAGTCCGGCGCTTGTGGATGAAAGCTGTTGCGGAGTCGAACGGCGCTTGACCGCCTTGGACACAACTCTGACCTGCCGGGAACGGGTAAAAGCAGGCGGCGGTAATTGAGTCTGGCTGCGCAGCGCCAAAGTTCCCCGGCGGCCGCCGCCGAGCGCGCGCTGGTAGCAATGTTGTAGCTTGATAAACAAGATGATCGCCGGTTCCGGAATTGATGTGGTCGAGATTGGGCGCATTCAGCAGGCCATGGATCGCTTCGGTGAGCGTTTCCTCAACCGCGTCTTCTTGCAGGCGGAGCAAGTCTATTGCAAGCGCAAGCGCAATGCGGCCGAGAGCTTTGCCGCTCGCTTCGCCGCCAAGGAAGCAGCGGCCAAGGCGTTGGGCACAGGCATCAGCTTCGGAGTGAACTGGCTGGAAATTGAGGTCGTGCGCGAGCTGAGCGGAAAGCCCAGCCTCCTGTTCCACGGCCGCGCCGCGCAGATTGCCGGTCGATTGGGAGTTGTCCGTTCCGCCCTGTCGCTGACTCACACCTCTCAGATTGCCGTGGCCAGCGTGGTGCTTGAGGACGGGCGGTAGGCGCGCCCATTCTGGTATCCTCAAGGCGTCCGCCCACTCGGTCCCGTAAGAGGAGTGAAGTGCCAAGCCGCAAAGAGATTCAGTGGTCGCAACTGAAGGTGGGAGCGCTCGTGCTGGTCTCCCTCATTCTGCTGACCGGGCTCATGTTTCTCATGACTGCCTCTTCAGGCGGTCTCTTCGCCCATAGGATCGTGCTGCGCTGCTACTTTCCCAACGCCGGCGGGCTGAAGGATGGCGCTGTCGTGTCGCTCGAAGGGGTCACCATTGGCAATGTTCTGCATTTGCGCGTGGTGCCTGAGCGAAATCCCAATCCCGTTGAAGTCACCATGCAGGTTGGTGAGAAGTACCTGTACGATCTGCATACTGATTCGCTGGTCTCCATTCAAGCGGCCGGCGTTCTGGGCGACAGCTTTGTCGATATCGATTCCACCAGCGCAACCGGCCCGCGTCCCGTCAACGGTTCTGAGTTGAAACAATCCGGCTCGCCAACCATTCAGTCCGTCATCAATACCAGTCAGGTCTCCATCCAGGAAATCAACGTGCTGATACACAAGATTGAGACCCTCGTCGACACCCTCAATACCAAACGCGGCACGGCAGGCGAGTTGATCAACGATCCGGCATTGGCCAAGAGGATCGTATCCATCGCCGACAATCTCGAAACCGTTACGGGGGCCATCGCCCAGGGCAAAGGATCGCTGGGTGAGCTGGTCAACGACAACACGCTGTACACCAAGCTGAACTCGGCCGCGGACCACCTGAACGCGATCACTGCTGACCTGGATGCCGGCAAAGGCACAGCGGGCAAACTGCTGAAGGACGAGACGCTCTATAACAACCTGAACGCCGCCGCCGCCAATGCAAACCAGTTAGCGGAACAAATCAATTCCGGTAAGGGCTCGCTGGGCAAGCTCGTCAAGGATCCGGATTTTGCAAAGAAGCTGGACGACGCGGTCACCAACCTCGACGACATCTTAAAGGGCATCAACTCCGGCAAGGGCACGGCCGGCCAGTTGGTGCAGAACCGCTCGCTCTACGACCATCTGGATCAGACCACGGACCAGGCCCAGCAGCTCCTCAAGGCGATCCGCGAGGACCCCAAGAAATACTTCGTCATTCGCATGAGGATTTTCTAGCTCTTTCTGCCTATCCCTTGTTGCGGAGCGATGCGATGCGACGTTGGCCCTCGCGACGAATTCTCTCCATCTTGGCAATGCTGCTGATTGTTGTTGGCGTAACGCCGCTGGCCGCCCTGTTGTGGCATGGCTGGACCCACAACTTTCAACCGCTCTCGATGCAGTTGCCGACCGCGAAGGGCGAATACACCTCCGCCGAGTTCAAGACGGATCTCGACGAAGGATACATGATTCAGCTGGAACTGATGGATGAGAGCCATCGCTCGATTGAATTGAATCCTGACGCCACGATCGACCTGGACTGGAAGATTGTGGACACGAACGGCGCCGTGATCGCGAAGGGCGTTCAGGACGGGCGAATTGGCGGCAACGAAGTGAATTTTGGCGAGTACAAGCCCAGGCGCGGCACGCATCAGCGGATGATCGTGAATATCCACGAGGATATTGCTGAGCCGGCGGGATCTACGCTCACGCTGCAGGTGAATTCCGAAGAAGACCCGGAGGGGGCGGCGTTCGGGTTCGTGATTTTCTCGTGGTGGGCGCTGATTGTGGGCGGCGCGGGCGCTGTCATCCTGCTTGCCCTATTCATTCTGAGGACCGCGCGGCCGATCGGCGGTACACCCTCCAAAATTCCACAAACGCCTTGAGCCGCACCACCTGAAAAAAGTCATTCGCAACAAGGAAGAACACGCCGGATGCGGCTGCAACCAAATGCATGGCGCCGGGACCCAACTCGTCGCTGAACGGCAGAGGCGCCGCGGAAAAGACCATCGCCACCACAAGCAGCGCCAGCTTAACGATCCCCAGAACCAGGTTGATCTCTGCGAGCTTGCTGGAGAAGCCCCTCCCCAGCCTCAAAGCCCCTTCAAAACCTGAAGGCGCGGAGCGCCGTTCGAGCAGAACCAGAATCGGCGTGATCGTCAGAACCCAATTGGTCAGCGCGAATGCCGTGAAGAAGCCGAGCGCCAGGAAGATCGTCCAGATGAAATAGCCGACGAGGTCCGGCTCTGCGCCCGCAGTGATGTGCGTGGCAGCCGCCCATTGCATCGAGCGGAGCCAGCCCCACAGCGTGAAACCAAACAATACCAGCCATCCGGCCTGCAGAACCATCATTTTCGCCGGCCGAAAAGGCACCCGAGGCTCCATGCGCATGAGCAGGAGATTCCGGCCCAGGCCTGAAACAATCACCCAGGCCAGCGCGGCAGCCGGCAGCAGCCAGCGCAGAACGGCGAGCACGTGCGGCTCATAGAACGCAGCGATATTGCAGAGTTGCACAGCGGCGACCCATGGGTTTTGGGTGTCGAGCGAGCTCGCGCCCGACGATTCAAGCGGAAACGCCGCGAGAATATGTTGGCCCTGCGTCCAGCAGACAAAGAGAAATGGAATTCCGAAGAGCCAGCGCCAGGCGATCTCAATAGCCACGAGTGAAGGACTCCGAAACACCCCGCTCATGTGCTCGACCAGCAACTGCGTTCCGCGAACCGGAGCGTTGCCGTGAACACTCGTCACGGAGGCTGTCCTCACTTCACGACCAGGTTGACCGCTCTGCCCGGTACGACAATGACCTTGACGACGTTCTTGCCCGACGTCCGCTCGCGCACTTTCTCATTGGCCAGCGCCGCAGTCTCAATTGTTTTTGGATCGGCCCCTGCAGCCGCGCGAACCACGGCGACCAGCTTCCCGTTGATCTGCACCGGAATCTCGATCTCGTCTTCCTTAGCCAGCTCGGGATCGCTTTTGGGCCAGGGCGCGCGAAGGATTGCACCGTCCTCGCCCAGTTCTTCCCACATCTCCGCGGCGAGAAATGGCGCGAACGGCGCAAGTAGAAGCACCAACGAGCGCAGCAATTCACGCACCACCGGCGCGGGAACCTCGCCCGACGCAAGTTGCGCATCCACGGCCTGCATCTCGTTCACAAGCTCCATAATTGCGGCCACGTCGGTGTTGAAGTGCCAGCGTCCCTCGAAGTCGAGGGTGATCTTGGCGATGGTCTGGTGCAGCTTTCTCAGCAGCTTCAACGAAAGCCCTGCCGGCGCATCAACCTTCCGCGCGCCAGCGGTACGTGCCACGGGTGCATATTTCGTCACGATCCGCCAAACGCGGCCTAGGAAGCGGCTCACTCCAGCGACGCCATCCTCCTGCCAATCAAGATCGCGGTCGGGCGGCGCGGCGAACAGGGAGTACATACGCGCGGAGTCGGCGCCGTAGCGGGACACCATATCGTCGGGCGAAACCACGTTGCCCTTCGACTTCGACATCTTCGCGCCGTCCTTGATCACCATGCCCTGCGTGAAAAGCCTCCCCACCGGCTCGTCGTTCTTTATCAGGCCGAGGTCGCGCATCACCTTGGTCCAGAAGCGCGAGTAGATCAGATGCAGAATGGCGTGCTCCACGCCGCCGATGTACTGATCGATGGGAAACCAATATTTCGCAATCGCCGGATCAAACGGCGCCTTTGCGTTCTTCGCGTCAGTGTAGCGGTAGAAGTACCAACTCGAATCGACAAACGTGTCCATCGTGTCCGTCTCGCGACGCGCTGGTCCGCCGCACTTGGGGCAAGTGGTGTTCACAAACTCAGGCACGCGCGCCAAAGGTGAGCCGCCTTGCTGAGTGATCTCGATCTTCTCCGGCAAAATCACCGGCAGTTGGTCGTCCGGAACCGCAACCAGTCCGTCGCGCTCGCAGTGGATCATCGGGATCGGTGTGCCCCAATAGCGCTGCCGGCTGACTCCCCAATCCTTCAAGCGAAAGATGATCTTTCCCTCGCCAAACTGCCCTCGCGTCGCCACTTCCTGAAGCTTTTTCTGCGCTTGGACGCAGCTCAACCCGTTATATTCGCCCGAGTTCACCAGCACGCCGTCTTCGGAAATGAAAGGCAGCGCATCCGAGCCCTCAGCCTCCTCGACCGGCTTGATCACTCGCCTGATTTCAATCCCGTACTTCGTCGCGAACTCAAAGTCGCGTTCATCGTGCGCGGGCACGCTCATGATTGCGCCGGTGCCATAGTCCATCAGGATGTAGTTCGCCACCCAGATCGGCACAAGCTCGCCGTTATAAGGATTCACGGCAAACTTACCCGTAGGTACGCCGTGCTTTTCGATTGCGCCTAGGTCGCCCGCCTTCCGCGCCTTCCTCTGCTCGTCAAGCAGCCCGTCGATCTCGTGCTTCAGTGCTGAATCTGCCGCACAGAATTCTGCGACTAGTGGGTGCTCGGGCGCCAACTGCACGCTGGTCGCGCCGAAAATCGTATCCACACGGGTCGTAAAAATCCGAATTCGTGTCTTTTCCGTTCCCTTGGTCCCTTGGTCCCCTGGTCCCTGCTTATCTGGTCCCTTGTTCCCTTGGTCCCTTGGTCCCTGCCCTTCCAGGAAAAAGTCAACCTCAGCTCCCTCGCTGCGCCCGATCCAGTTGCGCTGCATGGTGCGCACTTTCTCGGGCCATCCGTCCAGCTTGTCCAGGCCATCCAGCAACTCCTGAGCGTACGCGGTGATGCGGAAGAACCACTGCACCAGGTCGCGCTGCTCCACCTTCGTGTCTTCGTGCCGCCAGCAGCAGCCGTCGATCACCTGCTCGTTGGCCAGCACAGTCGCACATTCCGGGCACCAGTTCACCTTGCTTTTTTTGCGATAGGCCAGGCCCCGCTCGTACATGCGCAAAAAGAACCACTGGTTCCAGCGGTAATAGTCGGGCATGCACGTGGTGACTTCGGTGGCCCAGTCGAATCCCATGCCCAGGCGTTCAAACTGCCGCTTCATTCCGGCGATATTTTTGAGCGTCCATTCACGCGGCGGTGTGTGATTCTTGAGCGCGGCGTTCTCGGCCGGCAGCCCGAACGCGTCCCAACCCATGGGGTGCAGCACGTTGTAGCCGCGCATCCACATCTGCCGCGCCAGCGCATCGCCGATGGCGTAGTTGCGCACATGGCCCATGTGCAGTTGGCCGCTGGGATACGGCAGCATCTCCAACACGTAGTACTTGGGTTTATTGCTTGTGGCCGGCTCAGCCGCGTAGAGTCTGGGATCGGCAGCCCAGAGCTCCTGCCATTTCTGCTCGATCGCCGCCGGATCGTAACGCAGTTGTTCTTTCTCGTCCGCCATCACTTTTCAGTGTAAACGGCAGAGCGCGTCAGCCCAGTGCACGAGCGGGCTGCGGATTGTTGACCCGAAAGCAAGTAGTTGTGTATAATTTGTATGACAAGTTATACGAGGCCCTTTTATGTTGGCTGCCCGCATTCCCGATGCTCTTGAATCCCGGCTTGATAAGCTCGCCAAGCTGACCGGCCGGCCCAAAAGCTTCTATGTCCGCCAAGCGCTCACTGCGCACCTCGACGAGATTGAAGATACCTACACCGCCCTCTATCGCCTGGAAAATCCTGCCCGCCGCCGGACCCTGGATGAGTTGGAAAAGGGTCTTGACCGGAAACGCTAAGCGTGGCCTTGTCCGGACCAAAATCAGCCAAGCCGGTGTGGGCCGTCGAATTCGACGACCGTGCCCGGCGCGAACTGCGGAAGCTTGATGTCAAAGCCCAGAAAGACATTCTGCGCTATCTGCGCGAGCGGATCGCAGGTTCTGCCGATCCCCGGCAATTTGGCAAGCTGCTACGGATGAATCTCGCCGGACTCTGGCGCTATCGCATAGGCGACTATCGCCTCATCTGCAGAATCGAGGAACATCGTCTCGTCGTTCTTGTGCTTAAGGTCGGCCACAGGCGCGAAGTTTACGAAGATTGAACCAGCCTCTTCAGCGCCCGCACGTTCCGCTCCTCGTCGCCCTCTTCATCTACTGGCGTCTCCGCGATAAACGCGCAATGATCGAAGCGGGGATCGTTCAGCAGTCGCCGGAAAGGCTCCAGCCCCATCGTTCCCTCCCCGATGTGCTCATGCCGATCGAGTTTCGATCCGCGCTCCGCCTTGGCGTCGTTGCAGTGCCACACGCGCACCGCATCGAACCCCACCGTCGCGCCGGCCTGTTTCATCGTCGCTTCGTAACCCTCGGCGCTCACCAGGTCGTAGCCGGCCACATGTGTATGGCATGTGTCGAGGCATACGGCCACCGGCGCGTGGTTCTTCAGCCGCTCCACGAGTTCTGCCACCTGATCGAAGCTCCCTCCCAACGAAAACTCCGCGCCCGCCGTGTTCTCGATCAGGATGTGGAACCCGGTTCCCTGCCACGGCTGTCCATCGATCGCGCGCTCAATAGAGTCCGCCGCAAGCTTAAGGCCCTCGTCGCGCGTGAGCCCCTTCCACGATCCTGGATGCAGCACGAGATAATCCGCGCCAAGCACCAGCGCGCGCTCGATCTCTCCGCGAAACCCCGCCACACTCTTCTCGCGGATCTCGCTCGACTGGCTGCAAACGTTCACCAGGTAGCTCGTGTGAATCACCAAGGGTCCTACATCGAGCTTGGCCCGCAGCTCGCGCATCCGTTCCGGCTGCTTTGGGTCCACCTTCGGCGCGCGCCACATCCGCGGGCTCGAAGAAAAAATCTGAAAAGTGTTGGCGCCGATCTTCCTCGCGCATTCCACGGCGTTCGGCGCCCCTCCCGCCGTCCCCAGATGCACCCCGATCCGCTTGGCCATGCGATCAGTTTAATGGGTCTCCTCCGTCGACTTCCGTCGACGGTAGTAGTTCAGATTGAAGAGTACGGGTGCTAGGTCGAATCACGTACACGGACTCTAACGTGAGCTAAGGGCCTCCGGGCAGACACTCCAGAGCCGCATCGCTCCACCCGGAGCACTACGATCTCGTCCGAGTTATGATTGGGGGACTCGGTTATGCGCCGTTTCGCTTCAATTCTGCTGTCAACCGCGATCGTCCTGACTGCCTCTGCCTCTTCCCTGCCGCAGAGTCCCGCAGGTTCCGCATCCCCGAACAAACCCAAAGAGCCTGAACCAGACATAAAAGTGAACTCTCGGCTCGTCGTCGTCGACGTTGTGGTTAGCAAGGGCGACCATCCGGTCTCCGGTTTACAACAAAGCGACTTCACTCTATCTGAAGATGGTGTGCAGCAGACCATCCGCTATTTCACTCCCCACTTCGCTGACCAGACTGACGCGGCCCGTGCACCCGCCGCCCCACTGCCCGCCCTGCCGCCCGATACTTATACAAATCTACCCGCCGCGAATGTCTCCGACTCCGTCACTGTGCTCCTCCTCGACGGGCTGAATACCGAGCCTGCCGATGTGCAATACGTCCGCCGCGAGATGATCTCCTACCTGAAGAAACTGCCTTCAGGCCGGCGCATTGCGGTATTTGCGCTCGGATACCATCTGCGGATGCTGCAGGGTTTCACGACGGACACCAGCCAGTTGATGGCCGCCCTTGAAAAGGCCAACGCGACTTCACCCGCATCGCTGCTTCCGGACGAAGCATTTGAAAAAGAGGAAGGAGTCATATTGGACGATTCCGGAGTCTCGGCGCAGGATGCTGCGAACAAGTCTAACTTTGCTGCCGAGGCCGCCGCCTCGCAGATGAATATGCGTGTCGGCATGACCCTGGAGGCCATGCAGCAGCTCACGCGTTACCTGGCCGGCGAGCCGGGACGAAAGAATCTGGTGTGGTTTTCGGGCTCGTTTCCCGCGCAGGTCGTTTCCATCGCTAGGCTCGTCGCAGGTTCCCAGGTTCAATCAATGAGAACATTTGACCAGCAGGAGAAGGAAACTGCGGACATGCTCGCGGTCTCTCGCGTGGCGGTTTATCCGGTGGAAGTGCGGGGAGTATTGTTGATGCCGTTGGGCGCGGACGCGTCGTTTCCCCCGGTTCTCGGACCCACTGGCCCCAATGGGAGCCCTTCCCCGCCCGCTACACAAGGTGAGTTTCTACAAAGGGCCGCCGAGCACGCCACGATGGACGTGCTCGCGCAACAGACCGGCGGACGCGCCGTTTACGATTCCAACGGCCTTCAGGAAGCCATGGCCGACGCCATCGACGACGGGTCCAATTACTACACGCTGGCCTACGTTCCAACCAACACGAATTACAACGGCGCGCAGCGCAATATCGAAATTCGCTTGGCGCACGGGAAAGCCGATCTCTATTACCGGCATAGCTACTACGCCGACGCTTCCATGCTCGCAGAAAACGGTGTCAAGCAGGACAGCAAGGCAATCTTTTTGCAATCGATGGCGCGCGGCCTGCCCGCATCGAGCCAGATCGTCTTCGATGTGCGTGTTGCAGCTCCCGATCAACAGCCTCCCAACGGATCGGTCGCGGGGGCGAATTCCGCAATGAAAAATCGCGCGGCGCGTTACGCCATCGACTATGCGGCCAGCCTGGGCACCATCAATCTGGCAGAGAATGCAAACGGTATGCGGCAAGGGCACATCGAGGCCGTCGCGATCGCCTACGACCGCGACGGCAATCGCCTGAACTGGGTGGCGAGCGACGTGCCCATTGCCCTCGATCAAGCCGGATGGAATCAATACAGCCGATCCGGACTTCAGATTCATCAGGTTTTGGATCTGCCGGCGGGTGACGTCTACCTGCGCGTAGGCCTCTACGATCCGAACTCCGGCCGCTTCGGAACCTTTGAGATTCCGCTCCACGTCGCAGCGAGCAAGTAAGGCGATCTCTTGCGATCCAATGTTTGAAGCCGCCCTTCCCGGCTGTCAAGTCTCGCGCCCCTCTCGCAACCTGTCGGTTTCGGCCATAACTCCTTGCTTTTGTGATGCCTGACGCCCAAGGATTATTCTCCGCCAAGTTTGCCGATCATTTACCGCCTTCGGCGCATACTCATTCCATGATCAACGAGCAGGGTATCGACGAGCCGATGATTGGCGAGCACACCAGAACCGCCTTACGGGCTCCTGGCTACAGGCTACAGGCTGCGCGTCCCTGTCTTCTCGTTCCCTCGGTACCTTGGTACCTTGTTCTCCGCCGCTCGGAGGTCCAAAAACAAATAGGAGTGATTTTATACACTCTGAAACGCACAAATCGCGCTTAACTCTTCTGGAATCAACACAACTGCATAAAATTCGCGTCAATTTTTTGCGATTTTTGGTGCGATTTCACACCCAAAACGGCTTGTTTCGGCTCTGAATCGCCCCTCGGGCCGCATCCCTAACCCTGCCAATCGACCCGGCATTTCTTCGCTGCATATTCGCTGCTGCCGTATAATCCATCCATGGACTTTCAGCTCGTCAGCAGCTACACGCCCAAAGGCGATCAGCCGCGTGCCATCGACCAGCTTATGGGCGGACTCGCGGCCGGCGAGAGGCACCAGGTGCTGCTCGGCGTCACCGGCTCCGGCAAGACCTTCACCATGGCCAAGGTGATCGAGCAGTCCAACCGGCCCGCGCTGATTCTGGCGCACAACAAGACGCTGGCCGCGCAGCTTTACCACGAGTTCAAGCAGTTCTTCCCTTCGAACGCGGTTGAATACTTCGTCAGCTACTATGACTACTACCAGCCGGAGGCCTACATTCCCGCCGGCGACCTCTACATCGAGAAGGAAGCCACTATTAACGAAGAGCTCGACAAGCTCAGACTCTCCGCCACGCGCAGCCTCTTCGAACGGCGCGACGCAATCATCGTTAGCTCGGTGAGCTGCATCTACGGCCTCGGCTCGCCTGAGGCCTACTTCGGTATGTTGCTTCTGCTTGAGAAGGGCCAGCACATCAGCCGCAAAGACATCACCCGCCGCCTCGTGGATATTCTCTACGAGCGCAACGATCACGACTTCCGCCGCGGAACGTTCCGCGTGCGCGGCGACGTGATCGAGGTCTTTCCAACCTACGACGAGAATGCCTATCGCATCGAGCTCTTCGGCGACGAGATCGACTCGCTCGCGCAGATCGATCCGCTCTTCGGCACGGTGAAGCAGAAGTATTCGCGGTTGCCCATCTATCCCAAGAGCCACTACGTGGTGCAGCCCGAGCGCAAGGCTGAGGCCGTCGACTCCATCGTGGCCGAGCTGAACGAGTGGGTCGCGCACCTTGAGTCGGAGGGCCGCGCCGTGGAAGCGCAGCGCGTCCACCAGCGCACGCGCTTTGACCTGGAGATGATCAAGTCGATGGGTTATTGCCACGGCATCGAGAATTACTCGCGCCACTTCAGCGGGCGCCTGCCGGGCGAGCCGCCGCCCACGCTGCTCGACTACTTCCCTCGCGACTTTCTCCTTTTCGTGGACGAAAGCCACGCCACAATCCCGCAGGTCCATGGCATGTGGCACGGCGATCGCAGCCGGAAACAAACCCTTGTCGACTACGGATTCCGCTTACCCTCGGCGATGGACAACCGGCCGCTCAAGTTCGAGGAGTTCGAATCCCGGATCCATCAGACGATCTATGTCTCCGCCACTCCGGGACCGTACGAGCTCACACGCTCCAGCGGTGTGGTCGTTGAGCAGGTGATCCGGCCGACCGGACTTGTCGATCCCGAGGTCGAGATTCGTCCCGTGAAGGGCCAGATCGACGATCTGCTCGCCGAGATTCGCGATCGGGCAAAGCGCAACGAGCGTGTGCTGGTGACCACGCTGACCAAGCGCATGGCCGAGGATCTGGCCGGCTATTACACAGAAGTTGGCGTGCGCTGCCGCTACTTGCACTCCGAGATCGAGACGCTGGAGCGCGTGAAGCTGCTGGCAGGCCTCCGCAAGGGCGAGTTCGACGTCCTGATCGGCATCAACCTGCTGCGCGAGGGGCTCGATCTGCCCGAGGTGTCTCTGGTGGCAATTCTCGACGCGGATAAAGAAGGGTTCCTGCGCTCGGCCGGGTCCCTGATCCAGACCATGGGCCGGGCGGCGCGGCACCTGGAGGGCAGAGCCATCCTTTACGCGGACAGGATTACGGACTCTATGCGCCGGGCGATGGACGAAACCGATCGCCGCCGTGTGATCCAGCGCGCTTACAACGAGGAGAACGGCATCACGCCGCAGTCCATCCTCAGTCAGGTCGAGATGGGACTCGCGCACATCCTCAAGGCCGAATACGGCGACGTCGAAGAGGAGGAGACGGCCGGAATTCCAGAGTTCAACACTCAGGAGGAACTGGACGTCTACATCGCCAAACTCGAGACCGACATGCGCGAAGCGGCAAAGAAGTTCGAGTTCGAAAAAGCCGCCCGGCTACGCGACAGCGTCAAGGAGCTTCGCGACAAGGAGTTTCTCTTCGGGTGATCCTGGAAGCGGGCGCCGCAGGCAACCTCAGAGACGTGGTCACCATCTCAGTTAGCGAGATCGCAAATATATCTCCTGCGCTTTCAGGCTAGGTTGGGCGCGACCTACGGGGCTAATGGCAACGATCCTCATCGTAGACGACGATCCCCTTCAGGCATCTTTGATGATGTCACTTCTGGGGCGGCGTTTTGGCAACGTGTGTCGGGTAAACGACGCAGCGGAGGCTCTCTGCCTGATTGAACAGCCCGACTTCGCTGGAAAACTCAGCTTGGTCATTACCGAGCATCACACGCCTGGAATCGGCGGGCCGGCCTTCGTCGCCGAATTGCGCTCGCGGAAGCCGGATTTGTCGGTGCTGGTCCTGGGCGCGAAAGGCCCTGCACCCTCCGAATACTCGGACGAGCGCGTCGTCTTCCTCCCCCGCCCGGTAGGGGGTGAGAAGATGCTGGCCGTGACGGGCCAGCTCCTTGCTGAGCACAGGAATGCGATAGCCTAAACAGCAAACCCAATCAATTCTGCCCTCCAGGCCGTCCTAGTGTGAGCCAAATCACACGCGGAACCCCTATCATGGATGGAGAATAAGCTCGTCCGTAGGGAGGTCATTAGCCTCCCGCGTGCGTGCGACAATCATCTTGGAGTTCTGATGGCCACGTTTGGCAGCTTTTGTCTTCTTATCGCTTTAGGGCTGGCCGCTTACAGTCTTTTTGCCGGAGCAGTTGCATTGCGCCTGATTGCCACCGGCCAGCAGGCGAGGATCTCTCCGGAACGCCTGGCCGACACCGCGCGCCGGGCAGGAATTGCCGGATTCGTGGCCATCACCGGGGCCGCTTTTGCTCTCATCTGGTCGGTCTTTACCAACGATTTCTCCATTACTTACATCCTTGAGCACTCCAACCGGGCGCTGCCCATCCCATACAAGTTCGCTGCGTTGTGGAGCGGCCAGGAGGGATCGCTGCTGCTCTGGGCGTGGCTGCTGGGAACATACGGCTTCGTCCTCCGCCTAACGCACAAGACGGATGTGAAGCTTTACGCCTACGCGGGCACGATTCTGTCTGGCATCCAGGTGTTCTTCCTCGCGGTGCTGGTTTTTGCCGCGCCCCCATTCTCTCTACTCCCAGGCTATGTCGCCGGGGGGCCAATTCCCGCAGACGGTAACGGGCTCAATCCCCTGCTGCAGTACCCAGAGATGGTGATCCATCCGCCCATGCTTTACCTCGGCTACGTGGGCTTCTCGGTCCCTTTCGCTTTTGCGCTGGGCGCGCTGATGATGCGCTACCCCGGTGAGAAGTGGATCAGGATCACCCGCGTGTGGACGATGGTGACCTGGCTGTTTTTGACCTGCGGCATCTTCCTCGGCATGCACTGGGCCTACGCAGTGCTGGGCTGGGGCGGCTACTGGGGCTGGGACCCGGTGGAGAACGCGAGCTTCATGCCCTGGCTGACCGGAACCGCCTTCCTGCACTCCGTGATGATGCAGGAGCGGAAAGGCATGATGAAGAGCTGGAATGTGTGGCTGATCTTCTCCACATTCCTGCTCACCATGCTGGGCACGCTGCTGACCCGCGCAGGCCTTGTGAGTTCGGTGCACGCGTTTGCGCAGTCATCCATCGGCACGTGGTTCGTTGTCTTCATGGGAATCGTGCTGGCCGTGTGCATCTTTACCTACATTCTGCAGCGCGGGCATCTGAAGACCGAGCACCACATGGAATCGCTTGTGAGCCGCGAGTCGAGCTTCCTCTTCAACAATCTGGTCCTGCTGACGGCGTGCTTCGTGATTTTGTGGGGCACGCTCTTCCCCATCATTTCGGAGTATGTGCAGGGCACGAAGGTGACGGTGGGTGCGCCGTTCTATAACCGGGTTGCTGTGCCCATCGGGCTCTTTCTCGTGTTTCTCACGGGCGTGGGTCCGCTGCTGCCGTGGCGCGCGACGTCATTCAAGGCAATCAAGCGCAACTTTGTGCTTCCGGTGATCGCGCTGTGGGTCACGGTGATTGTTTGCCTCGCGGTGGGCGTGCGACCGTGGAAAGACGGCTCTCTCGACTCAGGCAGCTTCTACGCGGTTGTGGCGTTTGCAGTGGCAGCGGCGGTGTTGACCGCGATTATCGCGGAGTTTCTGCGCGGCGCCGGGGTCATTTCGCGCCAGACCAACCGCAATCTTTTCGCGGCGACATGGCTGCTCACGCGTCGCAACACACGAAGATACGGCGGCTACATCGTTCACATTGGCGTGGTGGTTGTTGTCATTGGGCTGGCGGGTTCGGCATTTAATCGCAGCATCGAAAGCGAAATGGGCTTGCACAGCACGATGCAGATCGGGCCCTACACACTGGTGTGCATGGGCTTCACGCAGGACTCGAATCAGAATTACAACTCCGAATACGCGGTGCTGGACGTGAACCAGGGCGGTAAGAAAGTCTTCCAGATGACTCCGGAGCGACGCTTCTATCTCGCCAGTGGCCAGCCGCAGACGATGGTCGCGATTCACTCTGTTCCCGAGTGGGATCTCTATGTTGTGTATGAGGGCACAAATCCTGATACCGGCCAGCCGATCATCAAAGCGTTTCTCAATCCGCTCGTAGGCTGGATCTGGTTCGGCCTGGTGGTGATTGTGTTTGGGACATTCGTTGCGCTGGTTCCCAGCCTGACGCCGGCAACCGCCGCATTGCGCGTGCCGGCGGCGAAACCGGCGTCGATGACTCCGGCCCTCAAGGGAGGCGACTGATGGGACTTCCCTCACGCTTGAAGTTTTGGACGAGAGCAGTGGAAGCGTGTGTTCTGGTCGTGGCCATCTGCTTCTCTCTGGGCGCGACGACGCCGACCTCTCGAATGAATACCCTGAGCCACCAGCTGATGTGCCAATGCGGATGCGCGCAGTTGCTGGGCGAATGCGATCACGTCGGTTGCCCCGACCGGGACAAGGAACTTTCAGAGTTGACGACGGACATGGCAGCGGGCATGACCGATCAACAGATTATGGATGGGTTTGTGGCCAAGTACGGGGCCACTGTGCTGGCCGCGCCGACGACGAAAGGTTTCGACCTGGTGGCGTGGATCGCTCCCTTTGCGGTATTTGCAGCAGCGCTGCTGGGGACTATTTTGCTGATCCGGCGGTGGGGCGGATTGGGCGGGAAGCCGCTGGCGGGCGCGACGACCACAGCGGAGAGTTCCGATCCGGAGGACCGGGAGCGGCTGGAGCGCATTCGCCGGGAGACCGGCGCCAACGACGGATTTTGACGGAGGTTTTTTCAGTCATGACGGAAACTGATGGCCTGATTGCCGGAGTGCTTCTCCTTTTTGCGCTCTTTCTGTACACCTTTTGGCCGGAGAACAGCTTCGCCAGCCAGAAGCAGAAGACGCGGCTCGACTTTCTGCTGGAGCGCAAGGAGCAACTCTACGAAAATCTGCGCGATTTGAACTTCGAGTACCGCGCGGGCAAGTATCCTGAAGAGGATTTCGTTTCTCAGCGGGGCCTTCTCGAGCACGAAACAGCGGAGCTGCTGGCCGAGATCGATCACCTGCAGCAGGTGTAAAGGCAGGGATCAGGAAACAGGGATAAGGGACAAGAACTGCGCGGATTGCGGATTGAAGGGTTACGACACGAAATGAACTTGATTCGATTTGGTGCACGCACTTTTGCTTTGAGCCTTTTGTTCGCTGGCGCAATGGCGCAGGCCGCGACGGTAACCGGGACCGTGACCGACAAGACGACCAACAAGCCTGCGGCGGGCGATACGGTGACCCTGCTGGAGCCGATGTCGGGCATGAGCGAAGTCGGCCGAGCGAGCACCGATGCTCAAGGCCGCTATTCACTGAATCTGCCGGGCAGCAATCCCTATCTGATTCGCGTGACGCACCAGGGCGCGGAGTACTTTATTGCCGCACCGCAAGGCGGTGGAAACGGCGACATCTCGGTCTACGATGTGGCTGCGAAGGTGGAAGGCATCACGATCGCCGAACACGTAACAGGAATCGAAACGGATAACGGTCAGCTCCGCGTCGTGGAGCGCTACGACATTCACAACGCCAGTTCGCCGGCGCGCACGCAGTGGAGCAAGCAGTCATTTGAGGTAATTTTGCCGGCCGACGCGGTCGTTGGCGATGCCTCGGCGCAGCGGCCGGGCGCAAGCAGTCTGCCGACCAGCGTGAAACTTAATCCTGTTGGGGCCAAGGGCCATTACGCGTTCGATTTTCCGATCCAGCCCGATCAGGAAGCCAAAGGCACGCTCTTCCAGGTTCAATATCAGTTGCCGTACAGCAGCGGGAAGTACAGCTTTCAGTCTCTGGTCACGCTGCCCGCAGACACCGTTTGGGTAGTGCTGCCCAAAGCGATGACCTTTACCGGTGGAAACGGAGCGGGATTCGAGTCGTCGCCGCAGGATCCAACTGTTCAAACCTTTCTGGCGCGCAACGTCGCTCCAGGAAAAGCGATTGAGTTTTCGGTTTCCGGCACAGGTTCGTTCGCCCGCGACGACCAGAATGGTCAGGGCGGCCAGTCAGGCGACAGCGGTGGACCGGAAGCAGGGGCTCCAGGGAATCAGCCCGGCGGCGGCATTGGCCAGCCCATCAATACGCCTGATCCGCTGTCGAAGTACAAATGGTGGATTCTGGGCGGACTGGCGGTCCTACTCGCGGCTGCGGCAGCGTTTCTGCTGCGGAAACCGGAAGGGGCGGGAGCGGCTGCACCTGTAGGTGCCGGCGAGACGGCATCCGCTGGAAGATTGCCGGCTCACTCCGCTCCGAGCTTTGCTGGGACCTCGCCGGCCGCAAAGAATGCGGCGCTGCTAAACGCCCTCAAAGAAGAGCTGTTTGCGCTGGAGAGCGAGAAGATCGCGGGCACCTTAGCAGCAAGTGAGTACGCCGAGCAAAAAGCTGCGCTGGAGACCGTGCTGAGGCGGGCGCTGAAGAAAAGCTAGGGTTCAGGTTTCAGGGATAGGGGTCAGAAGCCAGCAGCGCACGAGTAGCCCCATCCTCTTCTACTCTCGATGCAGAGTTCCCCTGTATCCTTCCCCAATGAAGACTTTGTTTCGTACTCTGCTTTCTTTATCCTTCATTGTCTGGCTCGGCGCTGAAGTCTTTTTCCCGATCGTTGCCGCCATTACGTTCACCACACTGCAGCCGGACACTCATACCGCAGGAACGATCGTTGGTCAATTGATTCGCATCCTGCATGGGATGGGATTGGTTTCGGGAATGGTGGCGCTGGCAGTGATGGCTCTGGCGCCGGCCTGGGGCATCTACAAGCCGCGCGCGGTCCTGGCACCCATGGCACTCGTAGTGATTATGATTGCCTTTACGGTCTACTCACAGTTCAGCATTATTCCAGCCATGGAACGAGACCGCATCGCCGCCGGAGGCACCATTGACACGGCCAATGGATCCGACGTGACCACCGCGCGCTTCAACAAGCTGCATAACCGGAGCGAATTTGTGGAGGAGGCGGTTCTGCTGCTGGGTTTGGCGGCTGTCGTGCTGATGGCGAGGGCTGAAACCACGCGGGTTTGAGAGCCGACCGAATCGTGGTAAAAATTCGAAGCCCCGATAAAACAGATGCATGATTTCGCACGACAAGGCGCAATCTTGCGGCCGAGTGCTTCCTGTATTATCGGAGAGGCCCGGGCGCGCATCTCCTGCTGTGCAAGGGCGACGATGGAACGATTATGAAAACCGGCATTATCGGTCTGCCGCAAGTGGGCAAGACTTCGCTGTTCAAGATTCTGACCAAAGCCAAGGTTGACGAGCACGGGCGTGCGAACCCGCGCGAGGCGCACATTGGCGTGGCGCGCGTGCCCGATGAGCGGCTGGAGAAGCTGTCGGCGCTCTACTCGCCCAAGAAGACGACGTTTGCCGCGGTGGAATTCGTGGACGTTGCGGCGATCGGGAAAGAGGCGCTGAAAGAGACTGCATTCCTGACGAACCTGCGCAACGTGGATGCGCTGATTCATGTTCTGCGGGTCTTCGAGGATGACGCGATTCCGCATGATGGGCCAATCGATCCGCTGCGCGACGCCAAGAACGTTGACTTCGATTTGATGTTGAGCGACCTTGGCCAGGTAGAGAAACGCATGGAGCGCGTGGAAAAGGACATGAAGAAAGGGCGCACCGGCGAGTTGGAGCGTGAACAGGCGCTGCTGGTGAGGTCAAAGGAGTGTCTCGAGAAGGAGACTCCGCTCCGCGAGCTGGAGATGACGGCGGAGGAGAAAAAGCTCATCCGCGGCTTCATGTTTCTGTCGCAAAAGCCCATCTTGTATGTGCTCAATGTCAGCGAAAGTTCAACGCTGGGCGTCGATCTTGAGTCCGCTGTGAGCCGGCACAAACTCGATGCACTCGCACACCGGCCCAACGCCAGCGCGATGGCCATCTGCGGCAAGGTGGAGGCGGAGCTGGCGGAGATGGACGACGCCGAGGCTGCGGACTTTCTGGAGAGCTACGGTCTGCACGAGAGCGGACTGGTGCGGCTGATCCGGAAAAGCTATGAGCTGTTGGGGCTGATCAGCTTCTTTACTGCGGGCGAAGACGAGTGCCGCGCATGGACAGTTTCGGTGGGCTCGAAGGCGCCACAGGCTGCGGGCGTGATCCATACCGACCTGGAACACCACTTCATTCGCGCCGAAACGATTCGCTGGGACAATCTGCTGGAAGCCGGATCAGAAGCCGCGGCGCGAGCCAAGGGCACGCTTCGCCTGGAAGGCAAGGAGTACGTGGTGCAGGACGGCGATGTGTTGCACATCCGCCATAGCGGATAAGGCCGATGCTGAGGATCTCTCTCATTCTCGGCGCTGTTGCCGCCCTGGCCGATGTGGCCGGCGGATTGGTGTTGGTGCGCGCGCGAGGCGTGGAGCGTTATCTGCGCTACTTTGTCGCGTTGGGAGCCGGGTTCCTGATGGCGACGGCGCTGCTTGAGATGATGCCGGAGAGCCTGCGGCTGAATGCGCGGATCGGACCAGCTCTGATCATGGCCGGCTATTGCGCGGTACATTTGCTTGAGCACACTATCAATGCGCATTTTCATTACGGCGAAGAGACTCACGGCGGCGAATTTGTCTCCGCGCATACGGGCTACTCGGTGCTGGGCGGCCTGAGCGTGCATGCGCTGTTTGATGGCGTGGCCATCGGATCGGGATTCGCACTCTCCAATTGGCTGGGCTGGTTGATCTTTCTCGCCATCCTGCTCCATAAGGCTCCGGAGGGATTCACCATGGCCAGCGTAATGATGGCCAGCGGCCGGAGCCGGTCGACGGCCTTCTGGTCCGCAGTGGCGCTGGCCGGCGCTACGCTGGTGGGCGTTCTTGTGATTCAACTGGTGCCGCGCTGGGTCCCATATGGACTTCCGATTTCAGCAGGAGTGGCGCTCTATGTGGCGGCGACGGACTTGGTGCCCGAAGTGAACCGGGAACCGGGGATCCGAATGGCGCTGGTGTTCTTTGCTGGAGTGGGTGCGTTTCTCTTGCTGCGTACACTGCTGCCGCAGTTGTAAGACGGTTCCACAATCGTGCTGTTCCTGGCCGCTGTGCAACGTGGGTTTTTCTTAAGGGAAAACCCTCTTGGCTGTTGCTCCTTCGAGTGACCGCAATTGTCGAACCGCTTTCGCACGATATGCTATGCGATGTGGCGTATTGCGTTGCACCTGTACTAGAGGAGGTCGCGACTCCGCGGCGAGCGCGTAGGCGCATTCCTTTTGAGTTTCTGGGAATTCTGCTTTTGACGGTCCTTGGGTTTCTGGTGATGGGCTACCATCCCGGCCTTGAGGACGATGGAATCTACTTAGCTGCAGTCAAAGCCGACCTGAATCCGGCCCTCTTTCCTTACAACGCGGAATTCTTCCGGCTGCAAATGGAAGCGACGGTCTTCGCCGGATCCATGGCGCACTTTGTGCGCTGGACGCGGATGCCGCTGGCATGGGCGGAGTTGGTCTGGCAACTTGCCGCGCTGTTTCTGATTCTGTGGGCTGTGAAGAAGATCGCGAACCGGCTCTTTATCGAAGAGTCTGCGCGATGGGGTGGAGTCGCGATGGTCGCAGCCATGTTCACGCTTCCGGTGGCGGGAACCGCGCTCTATATCGTGGACCAGCATCTGCATCCGCGCACCCTTGCGACGGCTATGATTCTGCTGGCTATCTGGCGAATTCTGGATGAAAAACGCTGGCAGGCCGCCTTGTTGCTTCTTGTGGCCTTTCTTCTGCATCCGCTGATGGCGGCAATGGGAATTTCGTTTTGCGTCATTCTGACTTTGACCTTGCTTGACTCGGTGCGTGCACGCGTCCGCGGATGGCGCAATGCGATAGCCGCGTTCATGCCTCTGGGTTGGGTTTTCGAAGGACCCAATCCTGGATGGCACAAGGCTCTGGACACGAGAACATATTGTTACCTGTACAAGTGGACCTGGTATGAATGGTTGGGCGCGCTGGCTCCTCTGCTCCTCTTCTGGTTGCTTTGGCGCATCGCAAGCAAGCGCGGAGAGACGATGCTGGCGCGCTTTGCCGCGGCCGTGCTCGTCTATGGCGTGTTCCACCAGGCTTTGGCGATGGCCATGCTCTGGCCGGCCTCGCTTGTCCGGCTGACGGCGTTACAGCCCATGCGCTACCTTCACCTACTCTATTTCCTCTTTGTGCTAACCGCCGGATGTCTGCTGGGAAAGTTTGTTTTGAAGCGCAATGCGTGGCGATGGGCGGTGTTTCTGCTGATAGCCAATGGATGTATGTTTGCGTGGCAACGGACGGAGTTTGCCGGGAGCCAGCACTTGGAGTTGCCAGGGCGCCAGCCGGTGAATCCCTGGCTACAAGCCTTCGCATGGATCCGAACGAACACGCCGGATAACGCCTATTTCGCGATTGATCCCCACTACATGGAGGCTCCCGGCGAGGATTATCACGGCTTTCTCGCGCTGGCGGAACGCAGTCAACTGGCCGATGCCGTGAAAGATGCGTCCGTAGTAACGATGGTGCCGAAACTCGGGCCCGTTTGGGCGCGCCAAGTGAAGGCCACGGAGGGCTGGCGAAATTTCAACCTGGCGGATTTCGAGCGGCTGAAGGCGACCTTTGGCGTGAACTGGGTGCTGGTGAATTACCCGCAACCTAATGGCCTTGCCTGCCGCTGGCACAATAATCTGCTCGCGGTTTGCCAGGTTCCGTGAGTTTCCCGCGTTCTGTGCGAAATCCGGGCTTTGCAGGATTCGGCTGCATCCGCGAGAATGGATAAGTCACCACTCTCCGTCTCGGACAACGATCATGCTCAACCTTACCCAGCGACTGATTCTCGGCTGCGTGCTCCTGGCCTGCCTGCCTGTGGCGCTGGTGGCCGTGGCGCATCGGACGCTGGCGGCGAGCGGACAAACGCACCTGGCCTACGCGATCGCGGGGGTCGCTTCGCTGGTCGCAGCGGCGACCATCTACTTTGTCCTGCGGCCGATCGACACGCTGGCGAGCGACGCGCACCGCATCGCACAGGGCAACCTGGAACACCATGTGGAGTGGAGCAGCCGCGACAGCTTTGGCGTGATTGCGAGCGAGTTGAGCCGGATGGCGGTGCGGCTGCGCGAAGTGCGAGATACCGAGGCCGGACGGCGGCAGATGGAGTTTCAACTGTCCGACGCGGTGCTGCAGTCGATCTTCGAACCCATTATTGTGACGGACGGCAAAGGCCACGTCTTGAAGCTGAATCAGCCGGCGTCGGAGCTGCTGGGCGAAGCGGCAAGCGATCGCATGGCGCTGGCGAATACGCCGGGAGGCGAGAAGATTCTGAGCGCGATCCAGGACGCCGTATCGATGCAGAAGGCGGTGGCCGCCGAGGGTGAAGCATCGATGCTGCCGATGCGGATCGGCAACCAGGAGCGCAGCTATCGGCTGCGGACGACGCCGATGCGCGACTCGGAGGGGCGGCTGCTGGGTGCGGTGACGACACTCGAGGACGTGACCAGCCTGCAGGATACCGACCGCTTCAAGACGCAGTTCATCGCGGTGGCCAGCCGCAAGCTGCGCGACCCGCTGCTGCAATTGCGGCGCGGGCTCTACGCGCTGGCGCAGGGATTCAGCGGTGAGATGACCCCGCTGCAGACCGAACTGGTGGCCTCTGCCAGCAAGGAAGCCGAGACCCTGGACGATCTGATGGCCGACCTGATTGAAGTGGCGGAGCTGGACACGGGCAAGCGCGAGATGAAGCTGGAGCGGTTGCGGCCGCTGCAGGCCCTGAACGAGGCGCGCGATCGGTATTGCGACGAGGCCGCGAAGAAGCACATCCGGGTGGAAGTGAGCGCCTATGCCGACCTGTCCACGGTGCAGGCCGACCGCCGGGCGCTGCGGTCGATTCTCGACAATCTGCTGTCGAATGCGCTGCGTTACACGCCGGAGGATGGCGAGATCCTGCTGGCGGCCGAGGAGATCAAGAGCTTTGTGCAGTTCAGTGTGCGCGATACAGGCCGCGGCATCGAGGCGGAGCGGCTGAGCTCGATCTTCGACCGGTTCAATACGTTCTCGGAAAAGGGAACAGCCCTCGGCCTGGCGCTGGTCCGCAGGCTGGTGGAGTCGCTGGGCGGCCAGATCGCGGTCGAGAGCCGGCTGGGTCATGGAGCGACCTTCCGGTTCACGCTGCCCATCGCTGTGGCGAAGGAAGTTCATCATCCGGTCGAGGTGGGTTGAGCGATGGCTGAGATCGTTATCGAGAAGAAGCCAGAGCCCGCCAAACTGCGCATCTACATCGGCGCGGCGCCGGGCGTGGGAAAGACCTTCCAGATGCTGAACGATGCCTACCTGATGCAGCATCAGGGCGGCGTGGATTTGGTACTCGGCCTGGTCGAGACCCACGGGCGCAAGGAAACCGCGGACCAGATTCGCGACTTGGAGACGGTGCCGCTGAAGGTGATTCCCTATCGCGGCGTGAACCTGAAAGAGATGGACGTGGACGCGATCATCGCGCGGCATCCGCAAACGGTTGTCGTGGATGAGCTGGCCCACACCAACGTTCCGGGCAGCAAGAACCGCAAGCGATACGAAGACGTTGTGGAGCTGCTGGACGCAGGCATCAACGTGATGACGGCGGTGAACATCCAGCACCTCGAGACGCTGAACGACGCCGTCAACCGATCCGCCAACACGACCATTCGCGAGACCGTTCCCGACAGCTTTGTGAAGCGCGCCGACGAAGTGGTGAACGTCGACCTGACCGTCGAAGAGCTGCGTAACCGGCTGCGGGCGGGCAAGATCTACGCTCCCGAGAAGGTGGAGCAGTCGCTGGCCAACTTCTTCCGCAAGGGCAACCTGAACATGCTGCGCGAGCTTTCGCTGCGGACGACGGCCGAGCAGGTGAGCAACCGCGCATCGGAATACCGGCGCACGCAAGGGCTGGAACAAGCGCCGATCCCGGAGAAAGTGATGGTTTGCCTGAGCACGAGGCCGGGAACGGAGAGGCTGCTGCGCATCGGCTCGAGAATCGCCGGGCGCCTGGCGACAAACTGGTACGCAGTCTACGTGACGCCGCCGGACGACAAAGGCCACAGCGACCCGGAAGCGCACCAGCGGCTGGAAGAATACATGCGCATGGCGCGAGACCTGGGCGCGAAGGTGGTTCAACTTACCGACCGCAAAGTCGCCGACGCGCTGATCCGCTTTGCGCAGCAGGAGAACATCTCGCACGTGGTCTTCGGGCAATCGGCGCGGTCGCGCTGGGACATTCTGATGCGCGGCTCGGTGCTCAACCGGTTTTTGTCAGAGGTGCGCGACGTGACCGTGCAAGTTGTGCCGATGCAGAAGCCGCTGCGGCGGGCGTGAAGAACAGAGATCAGAGATCAGGGGTCAGAGATCAGAAAAAACGCGCGAGCAAAGTTGTGCGCGGACTTGCCTTGGGTTCGGTGCACACATCCAAACAAACACGCTGGCGACAGTTCCCTTCTCCGTGCTCCCTGTTCGCTGCTCGCTACTCCCTGTTCTATTCGCAGAAGACGCGGACCTTGGCCTTTTCTTCTTTGGCGTCGACATCGACGGTCAGGTCTTCGAGGTGGTCGATCAGCTCCTCGAGATTTTCCGGCTTAATCTGCGACAAAGTCAGCGGAATGCCATGCTTGCTGAGCGAGGCGTCCAACTGCTCGTGCGCCTGCGCGGGAATGAGGCTGGCAAGGCGGACACCGGCGCGAAGAAGCTGCATCGGCACGCGAACATTGACCGTCGTTGGACCACCCTTTTCGTTGGACTCGACCAGAACGCGAAGGTATTTGGCATGGGTCTTGACCTTTGAGTCGCTCCATCCACTGGAGCCGGCGATGTTGCCGGTGAACTCGCCGGCGGTAGCCACTGGCTCGGGCTCAAGCGCGGCGATCAGGCGTTCGGCCTCGTCCGCGGTGATCTTGCCCGCGGCCAACATTTCGAGGATCTGACGGCGATTTTCGTTCATGGCGTTTCTCTCCAGGAAGTGAATTAGTGAAAGAGTGAATAAGCAGCACGGCACCTTCAACTACAAGATGCGCACCAGAACTTTGCTGTCGTGCGTGGTGACGCGCACGTTCAGGCCGCGCAGGCTTGAAAGGATTCCCCAAAATGTGGCGATGGCTTTCCAGAAACTGACGCGGCCGGCGATGCAGGCGGCAAGGATTACGAACAGGATGAGCGGCGAGAGCAGTAGAAGCGGAATCCAGAGAAGGATGAGCGGGATCCACAGCCGTGGCATGTGGAAGTGCGGATTCTCGATTTCAAGGACAGCGATGTTGGGAATCATTTGAGGGCCTCCAGTGCGCGGATGGCGTCGGCAGCCGAGATTTCGCCGCTGTTCAATTGCTGAAGGACGTCGGTACGTGACGACGACGGATTGATTTCGACGAACTCAAGCTGGCTGGAGATGCGATTGAGGCGCGCTTTGATGGTCGGATAGCTGACGCCGAAGGTCTGCTCCATCTCCTTGATGGTGCCGTGCGAGCGAATGAAGGCGACGACGAAGACCTGATCTTCGAGGCTGAGGCGCGCGAGCTCAGGCAATGAGAATTGACCTTCGATGGCGATTTGCTTTTCGGGGATTCGGACGCGCTCGATGACGATCGGCGAGCCCTGCGCGATGCGGAGCAGGTCTTGCCATTCGGAGGCGGGTTTGGGGTCTGTGACCATCGGTTGAACTCGTTGTTCTTAACTTAATTGTCGAATGTACTCAATAATATTAAGAATGTCAATTACATTAATCAATAAACTTAAAATAGAGCCGGCTATACGAGTGGAGAACCGCATTTTCGAGGTGCGGGGCTGGTCCGCATGATCCTAGGGGTCTGCCAGAGGTACCCCCCCCACCCCATTTTGGGTAGTGTCCTAATTTCGATGACTAAGCTTTTGTTTCTTCTGGCTACGCTTTGTGTCATCAACAATGTGACACTCTCGAAAATCGGGCATAGCAATAAATACCAGGCAGGCATAGCTCGTCTGTTCGCGCCCGAATATGTCCTTGTAGCCAACGCCTGCCATGTAATAAGGGCAGAGTTGGCTGGATCGAACGAGATCGGTCATGGACTCAACATTCAAACCACCAACAAACATCTGATTCGGCGTCAGTTCTCCAGCACCAAGAACGAGCCCGCCGGGAGAGGAGTGAAGGTTTTTCAAACTCGTGTCACTCAACCTAAACAATCCGTTACAGGGGTAGCCTCCTCCTCCCCCTCCCTCAAATGCGGCGTCTGTCGCGGCAGTCGGGCCGATGTTTTGGGCATAGTAGGAGAGAGTTCGGTTTTTGCTATCCCAAACTATCTTCACTTTAATAATGGCGCGCTCCGCATCCTCTGTAGCGATGAGTTGTTTGGCTGTTGTAGTGGCCAAGACGGAGGTGGCCCGTGCCTGGATGGTCGATTGGTCAGCCTGATTCTTGGCCTGCACAGCGAGTTCGTGAGTATCCGCAGCTTCCTTCTTCAACTCCTCAACTTGCGCCTTGGCAGCCGCAGCTTGATCTTTTGCAGCAACAGCCAAATCGTGAGTGTCAATTCCTCCCTCATGCATCTCCCACCACTGAGCACAGACGAAGACCGCCGCGATAGCCGACATGATGACAGCGGTTTTAGCCCATCGCAAAGTGGATTTTTCAAAGCCGCTCATCTGTTCTTCGACTTCTGTGAGTTGCTCTGCGGTGGCTGGTGTCTCTGGCGTGGCGTTTACTTGATGGGGTTCTTGGATCTGCGCGGGTGGTTTGGTATCGGGCTGATTATATTGGGGTTCTTGCTTTTCGTTCATGGGGGGTATCACCTCTTGGCCGTTTCCGCAGATAATGTATCACATGAATTAAATGTTTCGTCGGACGGCCCTTATCGCTTAGTTCCAATCACCGCCAAGATCGGAGCATCAACTGCTCCTCCCGGTCCGCTGCGCATTCCCGAATTAGCAGCCTTTACGAGATCGTCGTATTTCCAGTCCCCAGCGTCTATGCCGGCGGACCTAAGTACCGCAATCAGACGTTGCGCTGCCTCTCGGTCTGTGTCAGTGGCAGATGGACTCGTTCCGATTAGAATTCCGCGAGCAGCCGCACCGCCCGTAACTTGCCATACTCGGATGGTCCAACCGCTTTTATTCAGCGATTGGATGATCGATTGCGAGATGTTGGCAACTTCCAGCGTTCCTCCGAAGGTACAAACGTCCAAATGGATACCGTTTGGGAATTCATTTGCCAAACGGGCAAGCTGTGATTGTGCGTCAGGTGTAAGGACACGGTCGGCGAGACTTGCTTCTAATTGGATTCTTGCCAATCGTTCTTTTTCTGCTGTCTCATTTGCTTCTGCTGCCGCTTTATTGGCGGTGGCTATGTCCAGCCGAAATTTCTCCGCCTTTGCATTCGCTTCTGCTGCTTGCTGTTCGGCTGAGGCAAGACTCGCTTGGGCCTTTCCCGCGCGCTCATTTGCCTCTCCTGCTGCCTTGTTTGATTCACCAGCTTGCTTTAGGGCATCCGCGATTCTCACATCTTTCGCCTGTGAATCTATGCCTACGATGCGGTCTTTTTCGGCAATCAATGCGTCCTGCGTATCTGCCAACGAGCGACTTTTTCTGCTAGCTACAAACTGCGCAATAAATACCCCTACCGCGAGCAGAACAGTAAGAGCGACCAGAATCATATATGCGTTATTCCAATGCCCAACAGAAACGCTCAAATCGTGGGCGCGAGCCGTCAATCGCTGGATTTCCGACACATTTTCACCACTTTCATTGGCTTGCTCGCTCATAATGCTGTTCGCTGCTGGGACTCTTTGCGTGGCCACCTATAAATTGTACAACAAAAACCCTTGACAAGCCGCTATTTTCGTTATACAGTAATTACTAGAGGGTTGGATATGGCAAACGTACTCAACACGGATAAGCAAATCGCGGTGATCGGCGCACTGGCAGAGGGGTCCAGTATCCGTTCTATCGAGCGGATTACCGGCATCCACCGGGATACGATTATGCGGCTTGGCGTCAAGGTCGGGCAGGGATGCACGGCGCTTATGGACGCGAAGATGCGGAACCTGCCTTGCCAGCGTCTTGAGATGGATGAGATTTGGGGCTTTGTCGGCAAGAAGGCTCGCACTGTCAAGAAGGACGACGCAGCGGGCATCGGTGACGTTTGGACATGGTGCGCCATCGACGCTGAAACCAAGCTAGTTCCCGCCTTCATGGTCTCAGACCGCAGCCAAGCCACCGCAAATGCCTTTGTCGCGGACGTTGCCAGTCGGATGGCCTATCGTGTCCAGATCAGCACAGACGGCTTCTACGCCTATACCGAGGCCGTCAAGAAGTCATTCGGGCAGAATGTGGACTACGGCAAGATCATCAAGGTCTATGGCACCCATGAGTTCGGGGAGCGCCGCTACAGCACATCGGGCGTGCTTTCCTCTGAGAAGTTCATCGCTACCGGAAATCCCAACTTTGACCTGATTTCGACCAGCTACGCAGAGCGGCTGAATGCGACGACTCGCCTCCACATGCGCCGCCTGACCCGGCTCACGCTGGCCTTCTCAAAGAAGCGTGAAAACTTTGACGCTGCCGTGGGATTGCACTTCGCCTATTACAACTTCGTGAAGAATCACAACACCCTCCGCTCGACTCCAGCGATGGCGGCAGGGGTAACAAACACGAAGTGGAGCATCGGGGAATTAATTGAGGCCGCTGCATGACAGTCATTGAAGAATTACAGGGCGTGATTCAGAAGCTCCACGGCGTGAAGGCTACGCACCGGGAGAGCGTCCCTGTGAAGGAGACATGGAAGGGGCAGACCATTTGGGATGGAGTAGTAGAGGTATTCGACCTACACGGGCACCCGCAGACCAACACGGTGTATGCCTGGTTGCACGATACCGGAGACCCGCACAAGCCTCTCCCGGTCACAGTGCTGCACATCGATCCGGCTCTTTCTCCGGCCAAAGCGGTAAGAGCCTTCATCGTTCAGGAGTACGACAATGCCTAAGCCCAAGAAACCGGGACGCCCAAAACTGCCCAAGGGAGAGGCTAAGGGTGGTTTCGTGGTTGTCCGCTTCAACGCGGAGGATCTGAAAAAGATCACTGGAGCCGCGAAAGCCAAGAGCCAAACCGTCTCGGAGTGGGTTCGCAGCACGTTACTTGCCACGTTTGGAGATTGAGCAATGACTTTCAAATTAGGACACTACCCCATTTTGGGGTTAAGAGGTTTGTTTTCAGCTACTTGTACCTTCGACCGATCGCCACAACCTATTGATTCCAAAGAGGTTATGGATCTAAAATCGTCCATCTAAAGCAGTTACGGGCGGTTTTCAAGGCCATTTGTGACAAGTGACTCCACATCCCGAGATAACCGATCAGAATTCGGTAGCGACCGCGTTTTGCATCCTGGCAAAAATAGAGCCGGACGTGGGTTCCCTTCCCTGATTCTTGCGCGGATGCGGTGATTGCACTCATAGAGACATTGTGCGCAGGGTTGGGGAATTAATCGGCAAACTTGGGGAAGGATTTTTAAGGAGTGTTTTCAGGGGGTTGCGTGGGGAAGCGGCGAGTGCGGGGATTGACAAGCTTGCGTGTGGGAACTCGAAGTGCGTGCCTCAGGGGCCGAAGCCGTTCTCATTTTTTGCGAGCCTTTACCGGACGACTAAAGTCGTGCCCTGACACTTCGTGCCCTCCCGAAGCGTTCGGGTTCGTGCTATCCCACCCTTCGCCAGAAAAAAGGCGAAGGATGGGGCACCCCTGTTTTATTGGCTGGTCAGGAGTGGCGCACCCGGCCGAGGACAATCGGAGCTATGGCGGCTACGTCCAGATCGCCACTTGCGGCGACATTGGATGCAAATACGGACTGGGCGACAGCGGCCGCAGGCAAATCAGCGCCAGACGCCCTTGCGGCATCCATGACCAGATCGAGGTCTTTGCTCGCCAGCCGTAGCGGGAACTCAGGTGAGTAGTCGCCGTCCTTGATCTTGCGGATCTTTCCCACAAACGCGGGAGCGACCACTGCCGTCTTGGAAAGGACATCGAGCAGAACATTCCGATCGATCTGAAGATGCTCTCCGAGCGAAATTGCTTCTGCGAGTGCCTCCATATCGAGGCCCAGGAGAAGGTTGACCACCAGTTTCATTTGAATGCCTGAAGACCCAGGTCCAATCAAGAACCACTGTTTGGCAATCGACTCGTAAATGGGGACGCATCGCTCGAAGGTCTCCTTGTCACCACCGGCGAGCAGTGTAACGGTTCCGGCTTCGACCGCCGGCGTCGACCCAGAGATGGCCACATCGAGCAGGCTCACGCCTCTTGTGCGGGCCTCGCTGTGTAACTGACGCGACAGGCCCGGCGAGATCGTGCTCATTTCAAGGATCACGGCTCCCGGCCCCACCACAGAAAAGATGCCGCCTTTGTCGAGGTAGACGGACCGAACAGCTGCATCATTTGCCAAAGAAGAAAGAATCAAATCCGAATGAGCCACGAGATCCGCAATGGACGGCGCAATGACAATCCCTTCTTTGCAGATCTCCTCTGCCGGCCTTGGACTGCGGTTCCACGCTTGAACATGCCAACCGCTCGAATGTAAGCGCCGCGTCAAGCGGCTTCCCATGAGCCCAAGGCCGATCAATCCAAGCCGGGCGTTAGCTTTATCGAATTCTGTTGCTGGCGCGCTCATTCCGTAACCTCCTCGTGCTCTGGCTGTCGCTTCTCCCTGCGGTGATCGACCTGCAGCCATGCGTTGTACTTATTTTGACATTCCAGATGAATTCGAATCGATTCGGGGCCGGCCATGTGATGCGCGTTGCGCGATGGATGGGTCCAACAATCGTCAGGACAGTTGCATTTTATGACGAATGGTGGTCACGGCCGGGAGCTGTGCTGGGCGCACTTGCCGGGCGGCTGTCTACGGGACGGTGAAGGGGCGGGGGCCCTCGGCTGGGAGGAGGGCTATGGCTTGCCGGTTCGCGAGTCAGCTCGTCTTGGGTAGGAAGGTCGAGCGAGTTGGCTCCGCCGTTTTGCTGGGGCGAACGGGCGTTCGGAACTGGGCGAGAAGAGCGGCGAACAGCGCGATGACCATGAACAGCAGCCCGAAAATGACCAGAGGAACGCCGACGAGTACGGGCACTCCCGTGCTGGTGAGGTCAATGGCGAGCCTGGTCCCGGCCACGGGAGAGGCTACGTTGAGGCCCGCCGTGCCGTGGCACCACTCAAGAAGGCTCCAGACGCCGGATACGAGCAGCACCAGCGAGGCAATCAGCCAACGATCGGTTCTCATAAGTGGTTCTCCTTGCGAACGAGGCAATTTTAGCATCCGCGGGAGTAGTGGTTAGTGGTTAGTGATTAGCGCGCGGCTTGGAGTTTGGCTAAGGGACGGTGAAGGGGCGGGGGCCGTCCGCGAGCCTCGAGGGCGCGGGCTTTTTCGGCGAGACTGGCGCGGGCGGCTTCAACGGAGTTGGCGACGAAGGAATTTTGAGCACGAGGCAGGCCGCTGCGATCTAACCCGCTTTCCAAGCTCCCGAGGCCACCCTCATCAGCGCTTCCATTTTGCGTTTAATTCGCCGCCCGGACCATACCGGAATCTGGCTTGAAGAAAACCTGTTGAAAACAGAGCGAGACACCGATCGCAGCACGCGTTGTCATTACCATACAATCCTGAATTTGCGTTCTTCTTTGCGTTCAAACGAAGCAATTGCAGCGCAGAGTTTGCGAGGCTCGAAGCGGCGCAGGAGGGCCACAGTGTGTGGAAGAAAGGACAGAAACTCTGAACTAATTTTCGGGCTAGTTTTCGGGCAAGTTCCCGAAAATGGTGAGACGAGCTCTGGCGCGGGTGCGCAACCATCCACGGGTCCAAATGGCGAGGAGAAACGCCAGAACAACGACTACTACCGCGATCAACCATGGATACTCTGCGGCCCAGAGGCGCAGTTGCGTCCACCACGGCAACACTCCCACATAATAGTAGACCTGCGAGCCGACGCGGAAGGACTGAAACTCGGTTCCGTGAAGGACGGAGACGGAGTCGGAGATGTCGCTGGACTGCTGGACGTCGAGGAATGTGTCCATGAAAGGCTCGAAGGTGGACGCGTCTTTGAAATGGATGGCGACGATGCTGCGGCTGCCGGCGATGTCGTAAGGAGACTCGATGCCCTCGATGACGGCATCGGGCGTGCCACCGGCAGTGAGGCCACTGGATTCAGTGTGATTGTTCGGGCGGAGCTTCCACCACGCATTGTGGAGGACCGAGATGAAAAAGCCCTGCGTACCGTGAACCTGGACCTGAACCTGACCGCTGCCGAGGGAGACGGGAAGATGCGTGCCGAGTTTTGAGAAGGCCGGCTGGTCGTCGCCCGAGCCGATGATCAGGAAGTCAGTGGCAGCGCCGTCGTGGAGTGCGTCGGGACCGGCGACGGTGACGCGCAAGCCGGGGAAACCTGTCTGGCGGCCGAAGTGGCCCATCAGAGTGATGAAGGTTTCGATCTCCTGCTCGGTGGGCGTAGGCGGCAGAACCACGGTGGTTTCGCTCAGGTCAGCGAGCCGCGTGAAGGGAAAACCGGCATTGGCGAAAATTTCGAGATTGGGCAGCGGCGTCCAGTGCGGATAGCCGCGCAAATCGAGATAGGAGTCGCGAAGAATTGCGCCCTGAAGGTTAATGGGCGTGCTGTCGTCGCAATTTTGATTGCGCGCGAGCTGGAAGGTGAAGTCGAACGAAAGCGTGTTCGAGAACGGGCGCAGGTTGACGACAGGAACGGGAGCGTCGGTCTGCGTTGTGCGCGATGTGTCCTGGCCGGGAAAGAGCGGAGCGGAACCGAGGAACGCATTGTTGATGTGCACCTGCAGGCTGGAGATGGGACCGATGGGAATGGAGTTGTAGCGATAGGCGAGGTGCAAGCGCGTGTCTGGGCCGCCGGTTTCGTAATAGAGATCGGGCGGAATGCGGAAGTAAACATTGAGCGGCGCGGATCCATCGCCCTGCAACTGGTCGGAGGTCGAGTAATCCCAAAGCGGAATGGTCTGGTCGGTGCGCGCCCAGCGCGGAGCGGCATCAGGGGCCTGCTTTGCAGGAAGCGTGAGGCTGTTGATGGGCGTCTGCGCGCCATTGAGCATGTAACTGTGCAGGGCGATGGCCTGAGCGGCAACGATGGCGTCATCGGCGCTGGAGCCGGTGACGATGAGAATTTTGCCGTAAGGATCATCAGGGTTGGTGCGCATGGCCACGGTGGGCCCGCTGACTGCGGAGAGATTCAAGCCTGCGGGAAGGCTGGCTGCGTTTTCCGCAATGACGATGGCGTTGCCCTGCGGAATGGCTCCGATGCGAACCGGGAAACGGACCGGGCGGCTCTCAGAGACGAGGCCGAAGTAGCTGGTGACGATGCCAGCGGCTTGAATCGCTTTGAACGAAGGCTGCGACGGAAAGACGACGGGAATGCTGACAGACTGAATGACGGCCGGGTCGACGAAGGGGATGGGCAGTTGCTTGAGTTCGTCGGCGAGCGGCAGCAGGTCGCCACGAATGTCGAGAGAGGTGTTGCGATGAACGCGCGCCCAGAGCGAAGTGTTGGCGGGGTCTTCGCGACCCATGGTGTAGTGGCCGATAAATTCGATGGTGAGCGTGTTGTTGTGAAGGAGCAGTTCGGGAGGAATGTTGAAGTCAGCTTCCGCGTCGGCGCCGTCGGAGCCGCCGAATTGGCCCGCTGAGGGCTGAATGGTGGCGAAGAGCGTTCCGTTGAGAATGAGCTTGAGCTGGCTGAGCTGCGGAATCAGAGCAGGAGAAAAAGCGTAGCAGAGGTGAATGGTGGCGGTGCGGACTACGTGCGTCTGGGGCAGCGTGAAATAGATATTGTGCCGGCGGTCGATGGAGTGCAGCTCGATTTGTGGCGAGCCTGCATCGGCGAGGGTGAAGGAATCGTGATATTGGCCGGGAAGGACGGGCGCGTTGATGGAGCTGGCGGAGTTAGCGGCGGTGGCGGAGCTTGCGGAGGCAGCGGAGTTGGCGAGGTTAGCGGACGATTGCGGCGACTGCCCGGCAACTGTTGGCACTCCGGCAGTGAGGGCACCGGCCAGAAGCAGAATGATTCCCGATTGGACGATGGAGAGCGAAGGGGGCTTGCGGGCAGGTTTGTCTCCGCGGCCAAAGACGCTGAGGAATGTGGCCTTGAGCCCGCGCATGGAGATTGTGAAGATGCGGCCGAGGCTGCGGAGCACGCTGTCGCTTTCGCGCGATTCGCCCCAGCCGAGCCAGGAGTCGGCGCGGGAGTAAAGGGCAATGGTGAGAGCCTCTTGTTCGGCGATCGACAGATTGTCAAAACGAACGCGCAATACCGAGTCTTCAAGAGAGACCACGGAAGCGTGCAAAGGAATGGCCGCCGGGGAGTGCGCAAAAGTCAGGTGAACCAAAGCGTCTGGCGCGAGATTGAGAGGCTCATTGACGCGAATGCCGGCGCCGCCGCCGGAGATGTCGACCGTCTCACAAGCAATAGATCTTCCGTCGGGCAGCTTGAGCGAAAGCGGCGCCGCAACATTGATGCGGACGGTGGTGCGGCGCTGTTGCAACTCGCGCGCAACAGCCGTGCAAACGCCGAGAATGACGACATTGAAGCAGCACCACATAACGTTCATGAGCACCGTGCCGCGGCGCGAAGTGTCCCAGATGAAGAAGCGCGGAATGGCAACTAGCAGGCCGGCGATGTTGAACAGGAGCATGACGAGGAAGGGCAGAGCGATGCGCGAGTCAAAAAAGGTGCGATGGACGACGCCGCCTTTTGAAGTGACGTTAAACTTGCCCAGCCTGGGACTGATGAGCGCCATCATGGTTGGGAGGAGAATATAGGGCGCCAGCACAGTCTCGTAGATTTCGTTCCAGAAGGAATGGCGATGGTCGCCCTGAATGCGCGAATTGGTGACGTTGGAGAGCGTGAGGTGAGGCAGCGCGTAGGCCAGAATGGCGGCCCAGTAACCGGGAATGTTGGTATGGTCGAGCAGCAGATAGATGAGCGGCGCAGTGAGAAAAATGAGGCGCGGCACGGCGTATAGGAAGTGCCCGACGGCGTTGAAGTAGCAAAGCCGCTGGGGAAATGTGAGGCCCGGCGCGAAGAGTGGATTGTCAGTGGACAGGATCTGGATCATGCCCCGCGCCCAGCGAATGCGCTGGCCGACGTGGGCTGAGAGACGTTCGGTGGCGAGTCCGGCGGCTTGAGGGATGTTGATGTAAGCGGAATTCCAGCCGGCCATCTGCAAGCGAAGCGAGGTGTGCGCGTCTTCGGTTAGGGTCTCTTTGGCAATGCCGCCGATTTCGTCGAGCGCGGTGCGGCGCAGAATGGCGCAGGAGCCGCAGAAGTAGGAGGAATTCCAGAAGTCGTTGCCGTCCTGAACCACACCGTAGAAGAGCTCGCCTTCGTTGGGGATTGTGTGGAACTGCTGAAGATTGCGCTCGAAGGGATCGGGCGAATAGAAGTGGTGCGGCGTCTGCATCACGGCGAGTTTGGGATCGCGCAGAAACCAGCCGACGGTCATCTGGAGAAAGCTGCGCGTAGGGACGTGATCGGAATCGAAGACGGCCACCAGCGGCGAGGACATGGTTTGGAGCGCGGTGTTGATGTTGCCTGCCTTGGCGTACTGGTTGTCGGGGCGGGTGCGATAGCCTATGCCGGCTTCAAAGGCGAATTGCTCGAATTCCTTGCGGCGGCCGTCGTCGAGGATGTAGACGTGGAGCTTGTCAGCGGGCCAATCCATGTTCAGCGCGCCCAGAGCGGTGAAGCGGACGACGTCAAGCGTCTCGTTGTAAGTAGGGATGAGGACATCGATCTCGGGCCAGTTGTCGGGATTCTCAGGCAGCGCGACGGGCGCGCGGCGCAGCGGCCAGACGGTCTGAAAGTAGCCGAGAAAAAGAATGACGAATGCGTAAGCCTCGGCGAGCAGCAGGCAGAGGATGAAGAAGACGTCTAATGCTTCCCAGTGATTGGCTGGATCTTGAAAAAAGCGAACCACCTGCTCGACGCGCCAGTATCCGTAGCGGAAGGTGCAGAAAATGGACAGCATCATGAGCATGAGAGTGATGAGATAGGAATCGGAGATGCGAGCCAGGACCAAAGCCATTACGAGGCTGAGCAGACCGAGGACGGCTTGTTGCGGCCAGCTGAGCGGAACGATCGCCAGATAGCAGAAAATCACTGCTGTGAGGATGAGAAAAAGAAAGCGGAGAATCCGGGTGAAGATGTTCTCGCCGGCTCCGATGTCGTGCCTGATCCCGCTAGGGGTCATCGCTCGCTCCAGCGGACCCCGCGAAAGGTTGTGGTCGCAGCAGCGGAAAGGCTCTTGACCCAACTGGCCAGACTGGCAAAATCTTCAGCGACGGCGGAGTTGGGCGCATAGTCAATGATGGTCATGCCCTCGGCCAAGGCTTCGCTGACGGCCGGCGTGCGGCGCAACACAATTGGTAGCAGGCGATCGCCGAGTTGCTCGCGGAGCACCTCTCGCACATCCAGATGCAGGGGCAGCGAAGCGTCAAATTGGTTGAGCACGTAATTGGGCATCGAAGGGTTGGCGGATGTGCCGACGTTGCGATCGAAGAAAGCGTCAATCGAACTGACACTGACTACGGAGTTCATGTCGGGAATGAGCGGAACGAGAATTTGCGGAGCGAGGCGCATGACGCGGCGCGTGGTAGCACCGGAGGCGGTGGCCAGATCGACGATGACGCGTCCCACTCCGCGCGCGTGCTTGGAGATTTCGGCAGTGAGGGCCTCATGCGGTGCGGCCTCGGGACCGAAGGCCTCGGGATCGAGGGTGATCATCTGAATGGGCGCGTCGCCACTGGCGACCGGAGGACCGAAGGTGCGCAACATTCCAGGACGCTGATCGCCGGCGCCGAAGAAGAATGGCAACAGGCCGTAGGCTGCCGTGTCAACGAGCAGAACACGCTCACCTCGTGCGGAGAGTGCGCGGCCGAGGGTGGCGACAAGACTGGTTTTTCCCACGCCGCCGGCCAGCGAAAAGATGGCCATCACCGGAGGCCGTGCAGCCACAGGAGCCGGACCTGCCTGCGCGGACGGCGCGTTGCCTTCAAGGACGCCGCGCAGAGCAAACCACCTCGTGGCGAGACGTTCGCGCGATCCCTGCAGCGTATCCTCGGGAGCCGGCGGAAGGCCGGAGGGGCTTGAAGCTTCTGTCCGATCGGGCATGAGCCACGCCGGGCGGCCCGCATTTTCGGCGGGATCGGGTGCGGACCAGGGGCTGCGCGGCGGCATGTAGTTTTCTTCGCGCATGGGTGCGTTCGGCGCGCGGCTTGGCTGCCGGTACGAAGGCGGCACGGCTAAACCACGGAGAGCGGAAGCAAGATCTTCACGAATGGGGTGCTCGATGTGCGGCCGATCGGGTGGAAGTGGGGCGCCAGGTTGAACGGGGCGAGGCGGCTGCGAGTGAGGCTGTTGCGCGCCCTGCTGCGGCGCAGATTCCTCTTTGCGCGTGTCGCCGTTGCCACGCTTTGGCTCAAGGCTTTGCTGCGACCGTTGATGTTCCTCTTCCATGGCTTGCTCAACGCGTTGCCGGGCCTTCTCGCGGGTTTGCGCACGCGAGGCGGAAAAGTCGCGATATTTTGCGCCGTGCAAGTTCGCCCACGAGTAGAGTGAAGCCACATCTTCCGCGGGCTCATTTGGGTCGGACTGCCCTTTGTGTTCCGTCATAATCTATCCCAAGGTATAGTGCTGCAATTCCGCCATGCATGATTCCCCATTTATACAGAGCCCCAAACGCGGCTGTTGCGATACGAAACACCGGGAAGGCGAACCCGGATGGCGGATGAATCCTTAGTGGTAATCGTAGTGTTGTTGAGGCCGCCGAAACAATAACACTTGCACGCTGACCGAGCTAACACTTTCCAGCCATCGAAATTGCGAGAAGCGCCTCATTTTCTGCGCGATGCGGGCATTTATCCCCCGTTTGTAATCGCTTTAGTTCGGCCCACGGGTACCATCGTACCAGCGGTTTTGGTTACCAAGCTGAAAATGTTTTCCTCGCGGCGCCGCAGAGGATAGTGTGTTGCGATTCGCGGCAGACTTAGGAGCGCAGCGGGACACGCCCGGAGGTGTGGATTCCCTGCCCTGGGACGCAACTCACATTGTGGTAGTTTGGAAAGAGCGGTCGCATGCGAGCTCGTAGCTCAGTTGGTAGAGCAACGCCCTTTTAAGGCGTGGGTCCTGGGTTCGATTCCCAGCGAGCTCACCACGCGGTGGCCGCAGTTCCCTGACACAGCTGAGATTCGGTTGGCGCGGCGCTTAGCATCGTCGTGCGCGAGAAACGACGCTTGACTTGGAGCCGCGATCACCGTCGTTTTAGGATGAAGCCTGCGGCCCCTGGGCGCCGCGCAACAAGAAGGATAGCGAGCGATGGTTTCGGCAGCAGAGATTGTTGCGCTACAGGATCGGCTGACGCGGGAGTGGCACGGGCCGGCGAATTCGTCGGCGGACAGATCGTCTCCTGCTCCGAGCGGCGTAAGCGGCAAGCTGGGCGGCGCGGACGGCGACTGGCTAAGCCTTGTCGCACGCCAGCACAAGGCGAACTTCGATCTGTGGCACATTGAGGACGAGGCGCGCGCGCCCGGCGCGAGCGACGCGGAGATTGCAGACGTTAAGGGGCGGATCGATCGAACCAACCAACTGCGCAACGATCTGATGGAGGAGCTGGACCGCGCAACGCGGAGCTGGCTGGAAGAGCGCGGGCTGCCCAATCAAGATGCGCCGCTCCATTCCGAGTCGCCGGGACAGATGATCGACCGGCTGTCGATCTTGTCGCTGAAGATCTACCACACGGGAGAAGAGGCGAAGCGGAGGGATGCGCCGCCGGGGCACGCGGAACGCAATCGCGAGCGGCTCAAGATTCTCGAAGAGCAGCGCACAGACCTTGCCGGGTGTCTAGATGCGCTGTGGCAGGAGACACTTGGCGGCACACGTCGCTTCAAACTTTACCGGCAATTGAAGATGTACAACGATCCCACGCTGAACCCGGCGATCTACGGTAAATCCGGAGGCGCCGGGCGCGACTGAGCGGAGATCCAAGATCACCCATTGACGGATCGAGGGGTTCTGCGTATAAAGATGGCCTAAGCAGCGTTGTTCCTCGACAGCAGTTCCCCGCCGGCCGGTCAAGCGGCTCCAGGGGGAAAGGAATGCGCGCTAGTGGAAAACCAATGACGCAAGAGGCACGATCCGCGGCCCCCAGCCGCAAGAAGACTTCAGTGGCGGCCGGCAAGTCCGATGGCCGCGGCCGGACAGGCAATGAGGCCGCCGTTCAGCACTACCAGGCCGCAGTGCAACTGCTGCAGCAAGGCAAGTACGAGAAGGCGCTCGTCGCGCTGGAGAAGTTGCTTCCTGAAGCGCCTCCAGAACTGCAGGACCGCTGCCGGGTGTATATCGTCACCTGCCGGCGGCAGATGGAGAAAGGCAGCCTGTCGTTTCTGACGCCCGAGGAGCATTACGACTACGCCATATCGCAGTTGAATACCGGCTACTACGAGGAAGCGCGCGCACAGTTCAATAACATTCTGACTGGCCATCCCCAAGCCGACTATGCGTTCTATGGGCTGGCGGTGCTGGAAGCCATTACCGGGCATGTGCAGGACTGCCTGGACAACCTGGCCCGAGCGATTGAGTTGAATCCGAAGAACCGGTTGCAGGCGCGCGTCGATAACGACTTCCAGAACATGGTGGACGATCCGCGCTTCACCGAGTTGCTTTATCCTGAAGTTCCGTAGGTCGAGCTTTGAACTCTCCCAAAGTAAGAAGTGAACCCACGCGTGCGCCGAGTCCCGAACATGCCGCTCGGTCTCTCGCGCCGGGGGTGCGCGTTGTGGCCATCGGCGGCGGGACTGGCCTTTCCACGCTGCTGCGCGGACTTCGCAGGCATGTTTCCGCGCCGGGCCAGAGTTTTGACACCGGCTGCGCCATTGCCGACCTGGCGGCCGTGGTCACAGTGACCGATGACGGTGGGTCGTCGGGCCGGCTCCGGCAGGACTTTAACATGCTGCCGCCGGGAGATCTGCGCAACTGCATGGTTGCGCTGAGTGAAGAAGAGGACCTGCTGGCGAAATTGTTTACGCATCGCTTTCGCGGCGGGAATGGGCTGAAGGGGCACAACTTCGGCAACCTGTTTGTAGCGGCACTGACGGAGATCACGGGCGACTTTGCGCAGGCCGTGCAACTGGCTTCAAAGATTCTGGCCACCCGGGGCAGGATCTATCCAGCCACGACGGCGAATGCCACGCTGGTGGCGAGCATGGACGACGGATCGGTAGTGCGCGGCGAGACGAATATCACAGCCAGCAAGCGGCGCATCGTGGAGTTGACTCTCGATCCGGCCCGTCCGGCGCCATTGCCGGAGACGCTGGAGGCGATCGAGCGCGCCGACCTGATCACGGTGGGGCCGGGATCGCTTTACACTTCGCTGATCACCAATTTGCTGGTGGACGGAATCCCCTCGGCGCTGGGAGCCGCGCGCGGCGTGCGTGTCTACATCTGCAATCTGATGACGCAGGCGAATGAGAGCCTGAACCTGACCGCCTCAGAGCACATCGAACGCATCTACGAACACACGCGGACGCAGATCTTCGATTACGCCATTGTGAATACCGGGCAGTTTTCGCCGGAGACGGTTGCGCGGTACGCGGCAGAGGGCGCGGCCCCGATCGAGCCTGATGTAAAGCGCATCGAAGCGCTGGGAGTGCGCTGTGTCGCGGGCAACTTTGCCAGTGAAGAGAACGTAGTGCGCCACACCGCGAGCCGCGTGGCCGACGCCGTCCTGGAGTTGGCCCGGAAACGTACCGGTCAGACTCGAAATCCTCAATAAGAAACTCTTTTCACTCCAAGACGGCATGGGATAGAGTCGAAGTGCGCGCTACCCTCACTTGCGCGACGAGGAGGATGTATGAGCAAGATGCAAGTTTCGTTGATGTTGGCTGTTTGTCTTATTGCACTTTCGGCAGTTGGACAGGGCCAGGCAAAGCAGAAGCCGGGTCTGTGGGAGGAGACGGTCACCATGAGCATGGGCGGGGCCAGCGCGCCGCAGTTGCCTCCGGGAGTGCAATTGCCGCCTGGGATGCAGATGCCGCAGATCCCGCCGCAAACGATGCAGGTGTGCGTGACCCAAGCGATGATCGACAAATACGGCGGCCCGTACTCCCGCCCGTCCAAGGGAAACTGCACGATGACCAATGTCGTGATGACGCCG
>Ga0224555_1000374_pt1 | contig 68221 bp, 63 predicted proteins | sample 714S23034metaG_FD_180687 | JGI IMG/M metagenome (GOLD analysis project Ga0224555, IMG submission 180687) | Peat soil microbial communities from Stordalen Mire, Sweden - 717 S2 30-34 | ecosystem: Environmental > Terrestrial > Soil > Wetlands > Peat | place: Sweden: Norrbotten County, Stordalen... | reverse complement strand
GGAAGGGAAGCGACGAGGTGATGAAGTGGACCTGGTGGCCGCGCGCGGCCAGCTCGATGCCAAGCTCGGTGGCAACCACGCCCGAACCGCCATAGGTGGGGTAGCAGGTGATGCCGATCTTGCGGCGGGGAGATCGACCGTCGGGCGGTGCAGTTGCAAGCGTCATAAGCCTCTTCGCGCGGGTTGGGCTGGGCAAGGGGAGAACCGACCGTCCGCCTCGTGAAATCTTACTCCCAAGTCCCTGTCCGCCGGATGAGAAGACAGTCTCTTCGATTGCAATCGCAGGAATCGTTCAATAGTATATATTATATAATATATACTATACCCCGCCCCCGCCTCCCTGGCGGGAATTGGATCGTAAGCGGATTATTTTGTTGCCGTTATAGGTAAGGTAATCATTCTATTTATTTTGCTGGTAAAGTCATTCGGAACGGATTGCATCCGTTGTTCTGAAATGCAGCGGGGCAATAAACCAATTGCAGAGATTCTGGCTGCGCCAGAATGACGACTTGTAGGGGCTACGCCAGAATGACGCCGCGTGGTGGTGCTGCTGGTGTCGGACGGAAGCGGCGACCCGGTGGCCAGCGCTCCCGTCGCGGTGCATCAGACGGTGAATGCGGCGGCGATGGCGTGCCCGGCACGCGGGAGATGTCCGGTGTCGCCGGTGCTGGCCAGCTCGGTCACGGCAGCAGTCTCGGACGCGAACGGGCTGGTGAGCGTGGTCCCGATGCAGCTTGCGGGCGTGGGCGAGGGCACCAATGTCGCCGTGGCAACCGGCACCGAGGGCTTCGCCTCGCTTTCCCTCCGACAGGGGCCGTAGCAACCACTGATTCAATCCACCCAGATGGTCTCTGCCAGACTAGATCTGCCCGGACGTTATATCTTGGATAAGGAAGTGTTGCGAGGCAGATCTCTGGACGGTCTCTGAAACGGGGGTCGGGAGGTTGCGCTCGCGCGCGAGTGTCGGGATCGAAGCGCACAACGCGCGATCGGGCCGCACACGATTTCCGCCCCAGCGAGCAAGAACGCTCGCCGGGGGTCCCGAATTGGAGATCAATGCTCAGGATGATGACGAAGAAGATTGCGATGGCAGCGGTGCTGGCTGGCCTGCTGACGACTCTCTGCGCGCAGGCGCAGACCAAGCTGGGGCCTGCCGCGCCCGTCACCTACGACAATAAATATGAGGTGTACGGCGGACTGAACTTCATGAACTTCATGGCCGGCCAGTACCTGACCCGGCGCATGGACTTCGGCGGAGGCGAGCTGGAAGGGACCTACTGGCTGACCCGTAAGTGGGGACTGGCGGCGGAGTATCGCGGCGAGGCGGGCACGTCGCCGGTGGGGCCGAATGCTGGCATCTACGGCATTCACCGTCCGCTGGTGTACATGAACATGGTGCTCTTCGGCGCGCAGTATCGCTGGATGCAGAACCAGCACGCGGCACTCGACCTGCATGCCTACGCCGGGCCATCGTATGGGGTCTTCGACGCAGGGACCGCGGGAGCCCCGCCGGGAAATCAGGGGCGGACAGCAGCCGAGAACGCCTGCGCAGCAGTAGGAGGCCCAGTGCCAGCCGGCGTGGGCCTGTATTGCAACCACACCGCTCCCATCTTTGCGCTGGGAGGGAGCGTGGACATGAACCGGTCGAAGGACTGGGCGATCCGCCTCTCGCCGGACCTGATTCTGGATGAGTTCGGCACGGGGACGCGCGAGTTCTTCGCCATCTCCGGCGGAGTTGTCTACCGCTTTCCGGTGAAGAATAAGAAGTAAGCATGAATTGCAGATAACAGCAGGGCGCGACGGCGCGACGAGGCAGGGCGGCATGGAGGCGATGAGGGAGTTGTTGCGCGGCAGCCTGAAGTCGAGCCTGGGCGGCATGCGCGAGGAAGACCGGCTGGCTGCGGCGTGGACGGTGGCCTGCGGACGCGCGATGGCGGAGCACGGCGCGGTGGTTGGCTACGCGGCGGGCGTGGTGCGGGTCGAGGTCGCCGACTTGATGTGGATGCGGCAGATGGCCTCGCTCGGCGGAGTGCTGGAGCGCGAAATGGCGCGCATCAGTGGCGTGCCGGTGGCCGCGATACACTTTGAATTAAAGAAAAATTGAGCAGCGGTAGAAGCAGAAGCAAAAGCAGATTCCTCCGCTTCGCTGCGGAATGACAAACAAAGGGCGTTGCGCAATGACAAGGGACGCTGTGGAATGACAAGCAAAGGATGGGATGAATGGCTGACGTTGCGGGCGTAACCATGGACGAGGTGCAGCGGGTCGCCGAGCTGGCGAACCTGGACCTGACCGCCGAGGAGGTGCCGCGCATGCAGCGCGACCTGAACGCGATCCTCGGCCACATCGCACAATTGAATGAGCTGGACACCACCGGCGTTCCGGCGATGGCCCAGGTCGGCGAGATGCTTGGAGCCGCGGTGGAATCGACCGGCGCGAGCCTGCGCGCGGATGCGAAGCGTCCGTCGCTCGACCGCGCGGCGGTAATGGCCTCGGCGCCGGAGAGCGATAGTCGCTTCTTCAAGGTTCCCAAGGTGATTGAGAGATAGTTGCTAGTTGCAGGTTGTTGGTTGCTGGTTGTTGGTTGGCGACAGGAGATGGGATTGGGAAGCGCGACGATTCAAGAAGTGCGAGCGGCGATTGCGAGCGGAAAGGCGACGGCGACAGCGATTGCCGAGGAGCACTATGCGAGGATCGCGACCGAGGACGGGCCGAGCGGCAAGGGGATCAACAGCTTTCTGGCGCTGAGCCGCGACCGCGCGCTCGAGCAGGCGGCGAAGATTGACGCGATGGCCGCGAAAGGCGACGCGCTGCCGCCGCTGGCCGGCGTTCCGGTGGGAATCAAGGATGTGCTCACGATGAAGGGCTCGCCGGCGACTGCTGGCTCTCTGATCCTCAAAGGCTACATGCCGCCGTACGATGCCACCGCGGTGACCCGGATGGAGGCGGCCGGTGCGGTGCTGCTGGGCAAACTGAACTGCGATGAGTTTGCCATGGGCTCGTCGAACGAGAACTCGGCCTACGGGCCGGTGCACAATCCGCGCGCGCTGGACCGCGTGCCGGGCGGGTCGAGCGGAGGATCGGCGGCGGCGGTTGCGGCGGGCTTCGCGGTGGCGTCGCTGGGCTCCGACACCGGCGGATCGATTCGCCAACCGGCGGCCTTCTGTGGCGTGGTCGGCGTGCTGCCGACATATGGGCGCGTCTCGCGCTACGGGCTGATCGCCTTCGCTTCGTCGCTGGATCGCGTGGGGCCGTTCGCAACCAACGTGCGCGACGCGGCCACGATGCTGGGCGTTCTCGCCGGACAGGATGCAAAGGATGCGACCAGCTCCGACCGGCCGGTTGGAGATTATGTGGGCGCGCTGGCAAAACCGGTGAAGGGTCTGCGCATCGGTGTTCCGGCGGAGTACTTCGGCGAGGGGCTGGACGCGGAGATTCGCGCGGCCATCGAGCGAGCGCTGGACGGGCTGCGCGAGGCGGGCTGCGAGGTGAAGACGATTGCGCTGCCGCACACCAAATATGCGATTCCCACCTATTACGTGATCGCGACGGCGGAGGCTTCGGCCAACCTCTCGCGATTTGATGGCGTGCGCTTCGGCTTCCGGGCCGGCGCGGGAACGCAAACGCTCTCCGAGATGTACCGCGAGACGCGCGACCAGGGCTTCGGCGCGGAGGTGAAGCGCCGCATCCTGCTGGGCACCTATGTGCTCTCGGCGGGATACTACGACGCGTACTACCGCAAGGCGCAGCAGGTGCGGACGTTGCTGACGCGCGACTTCCTGGCCGCATTCGCCGAGGTGGACGCCATCGTCGCGCCCATCACGCCGACCCCGCCGTGGAAGCTGGGCGAGAAGACCGCCGACCCACTGCAGATGTACCTGGAAGACATCTACTCGGTCGCGGCCAGCCTCGCGGGCATCTGCGCAATGAGCGTTCCCTGCGGCGAGACGGCGAGCGGCCTGCCCATCGGCGTGCAGATCATGGGCCGCCACTTCAACGAGGAGACCATGCTGCGCGTCGGGCTGGCCATCGAGACGGCATAGAACAGCGTTTAGTCAGAGTGCTTGACTCCCAGCGCGTCCTGTAGCGAGTGTTGTTTGTTGACAGCTTTCGCCCTAGCATCCACCATTGTCTGCTGTAGCGCAGTACTGGCGTTGATCTGATCCAGCAGACTCTGCCGCACGCCATTGTCCGCTATAACGAGATGACCACCGTCGTTTACAGAGATATTGCTGGCATTAACAACTGCGTAGTCGTATAGATTTAACGCGCTTGTGACCCATTTCTCTTCCGCAGTCTCTATCGTGGCTTCGAGAACGTCGTCGTCGTGCATTTTCGTCTCGAATTCCCGAAGATATTCCGGATCGACTTTCAACATTTTGTTGTGGAAGTCGAATGCCGCCTGATGCTTGGCGGTCGAATAGGCACAGTCAATTTCGTAATCAGTCTTCAGTTGGGACGAGGTCGATTCCATCGCCGCCTTGCTGGCGAATGAGTTGATCGAATATAGAGGTGGCGAGATCGGCTTTATGGTTTTGGCGATCCGATTATTTTCCGCACTATTTGCTGCATCACGTCTGAGCAGCTCAACGATCAATCTCTTACGCTCCGGCTGAATTTTGCTCAATGGCATGGGCGATAGCGCGAGTTGTAAATAGTTGTCTTTTGGGGTCGCAGAGATCGAGACGGTCGTGATGAGGCCTGAAAGAATCGTCAGAACGCACGCAATGAGGATGGAGCGTCGAGAGACCATCTGCACAGTCCGGCGAGTGCGCATGTGCATTGCGGTCAGGAATACGACATTCAGAAACACCACGGAGATCCAGCCCACCCAGATATAAGCCCTGTCGGTCAGTTCCACTGAATTTCGCTGCAATAGGACGAATACCGGGATAGAGAGATTGATGACAATCAAGATAAATGTGACAAAGTGTTTTCGAAAAGATGCTGGATCAATGGCTAGCATAGTCGTCCATTCTAGGTTCAGGCGATGATTTTGTCGCCATGTAATTTTGACCGAGTATGACCAGTTCGAGTCGCTGTAGTGCTTCTTTAGTGTTGTTACGATTACACTCGGCAGATGGATGCGGAGCACAACGCGACCCTTACAGAACCCGGCCCAGTCGATTCTCAGGCCGGCGGCTTGGTGCGGCGCGTGGTGGGGTTCGATGTGGGCGACCGGCGGATCGGAGTGGCGGTGTCGGACCCGCTGGGCTTCACCGCGCAGCCACTCTTCACCCTGCACCGGACTGGCGGGAAGGGGGGCCACCACGCGGAGATGAAGTCCATCGCGCGCGTGCTGCGCAAGCACGGGGTCGTGGAGGCTGTGGTGGGCAATCCGCTGTACATGTCGGGCGACCAGAGCCCGCAGGCGGCCAAGGCGCAAGAGTTTGCGGAAGAGTTGCGCGCCCAGTTCGGCCTCGTCGTGCATCTGTGGGACGAGCGGCTGACCACCACCGAGGCGCACCGGCATCTGGACGCGGGAGGCCACGCGGCGGGGCGCGAGCGCAAACAGATCATCGACCAGGTGGCCGCGGTGCTGATCCTGCAATCGTTTCTGGACGCGCGCGCCAACCAGGCCGCCCGGACGGCCCAGGAGTAACGGGCGCGGGATGGATTGGCGCGGCCGGGGACGTATAATGGTGATTCGATTCAGAACGCTCTGCCAGTGCAGTCGGCTGAACGTGTGCGCGCAGAAAGATTCCGGAAGGCCCCAATGCCAGAACAGATCATGAAGCGGCTGGTGGAAGAGATTAAAGTGCTGGAGCGCGAGCTGACCACGGAGCTGCCGGCGGAGATCAAGCGCGCGGTCGCGCTGGGCGACCTGAGCGAGAACGCCGAGTACCACATGGCCAAGCAGCGCCAGGTGTTTGTGAACGCGCGGCTGGGCCAGTTGAAGAAGCGCATGGGCGAGCTGTCTATGGTCAACCTGGTGAACATTCCGCACGACAAGGTAGGCTTTGGCGCAACCGTCGTGGTCTTCGACTCCAGCAAGAACGAGGAGCTCAGCTACAAGCTGGTGACCAGCGAAGAATCCGACGTGAGCCAGGGGCTGATCTCGACCACTTCGCCGATCGGGCGCGCGCTGCTGGGCAAGAAGGTGGGCGACGTGGCCACCGTGGTGACGCCCAACGGCAAGCGCGAGCTGGAAGTGCTGAAGCTGACCACTATCCACGATGTGGTGGAGAAGGATATTCCGGACGCGAATGGCGTAGCCAAGTGAGTCGGGACCGGCAAGACGATGGCGGCAAGTTGATGGCAGGACTTCAATGACGAGACCTCAATGACCTGGACGAGCGCATTTGGCAAGGGCAGCGGATGGCTGCTGCAGAAGATCGTGAACGGGCTGGCGCTGACCAGGATCTCGCCGAACGTGCTGACCTTTCTGGGACTGGTGATCAACATTGTTGCGGCGTGCTTCTTTGGATTTGCGCGCGGGCACAACGCCGACCGCATGTTCTTCTATGCGGGGCTGATCATCATCGGCGCGGGCATCTTCGACATGGTCGACGGACGTGTGGCGCGCAAGACCAACCAGGTCTCGATCTTCGGCGCGTTCTTCGACTCCGTTATGGATCGCTACTCGGATGTGGCGATCTTCTTCGGCCTGCTGATCTACTACGCGCGCGGCAACCGCCTCTTCTATGTTGGGCTGGTCGCGTTTGTGATGACCGCCTGCGTGATGGTGAGCTACACCCGCGCCCGCGCCGAGGCGCTGATCGGAAGCTGCAAGGTGGGCTTCATGGAGCGGCCGGAGCGCATCGTCTGCGTCATCCTGGGCGCGCTGTGCAACCGCTGGGGAGTGATGGCCCCCTGCCTGTGGGTGCTGGCCGTCTTCTCCACCATCGCCGTGATTAACCGGATTCGCTATACCTACCTCGAGACGGAACGGCGCAAGCTGACGCCGGCTGCGCGGTAGTCCATTGCCGGATCGAGTTCATCCATTGCAATCAGACCGCGCACGGCAGGGGAGGCTTGCGTAGATGCTGATTCTCGCTTCAGCCTCGCCGCGGCGGCGCGAACTGCTGGCCCAGGCTGGCTTCTCCTTCACCGTGGAATCCGCCGATGTGAACGAGTCGCTGCGCGACGGGGAAGAACCCACCGCGTACATGCTGCGTCTCGCGGTAGAGAAGGCACAGGCAGTCTTCGCGCGACACTCTGAAAGCTCGGGTGCCCCATCCATGACGGCTTCATCGTCATGGGTGGGATCGAAGAACGACCCACTGATCGTTCTCGGCGCAGACACAAGCGTTGTGCTCGACGACGAGATTCTGGGTAAGCCCGCCGATGCTGCCGACGCGATGCGTATGTTGCGCAGACTCTCTGGGCGCACCCACCAGGTGTTGACCGGCGTGGCTGCGGTAACCCGCGCAGGCGTGATGAGCGGAGTTGAAACGACCGAGGTTACATTTTCCGAGATTCCCGAGGCGGAGCTGGCCGCATACTGCGCCACCGCCGAGCCGCTCGACAAGGCCGGCGCCTACGGCATTCAGGGCTACGCCACCCGCTGGATTCCACGCATCGACGGAGACTACTTCAACGTGATGGGACTGCCCATCGCCCGCACCGCAAAGCTGATCGAAACCGCGCTGGCTGAGTGCGAACGGCGTAGCTAAAGTCCCGCTAGTTCCTTGCGCACCCGCTGCATGGTGTCCAGATAGAACGCCAGGTTGTGGATCGAGTTCAGCGTTGCGCCCAGCGGCTCGCGCGCCATGAAGAGGTGCCGCAGATACGCCCGCGTGTAGCGCTGGCAGACCGGGCACGCGCAGGCGGGGTCGATGGGCCGCTGGTCCTCGGCGTACTCCACGCGCTTGATGTTCATGCGGATGGCCGAAGGCAGGGCGGTGGACTCGGCGGGCCAGCTCTCGCCGGGCCGGTCGATTCCTGTCTCTTCGTCACCGATCGCATCTTCCACCGGCTGCCGCTCGCCGGGCGCGGGGGCGCGGAAGAGCAACCCGTGGCGCGCGGCGCGCGTGGGCAGCACGCAGTCCATCATGTCCACGCCCATGCGCGCGTACTCCGCGATCTGGTCCGGATAACCGACGCCCATCACGTAGCGCGGACGGTCGCGCGGCAGAATCTCCAGCGTGCGCGCGATCATCTCGCGCGTGACCTCGGGCGGCTCGCCCACGGCCAGTCCGCCGATGGCGTATCCGTCGAAGTCCATCTCCACCAGCCGCTCGGCCGACTCGCGGCGCAGATCGGGATACATGCCGCCCTGCACGATTCCGAAAAGGCACTGCGCGCGGCTGACTAGGGACTGCGTACGTCCGGGGAACTCCTGCGCCCAGGGGACTTCATGCTTATGCGCCTCGAAGTACTCCTTCGACCGCGCGGCCCAGGCGTGCGTCAGGCCCATGGAGTCGCGCGTGCGCTGCCATGTAGCCGGCGTCTCCACGCACTCGTCGAAGGCCATCATCACGTCCGCGCCCAGCGCGATCTGCACCTCCATCGAGTGCTCCGGCGAGAAGAAGTGGCTGCTGCCGTCGAGATGGGAGCGAAACTCGACGCCGTCGGGCGTGATCTTGCGCAGCTTGGCCAGGCTGAAGACCTGGAAGCCGCCGGAGTCGGTCAGCATCGGCCTGCTCCAACTCATGAAGCGATGCACCCCGCCCATGCGCCGGATGAGTTCGTGGCCAGGCCGCAGATAAAGATGATAGGTGTTGGCCAGAATCATCTCCGCGCCCGCGCCGTCCGCGCCGATCTGCTCCAGCGTGGCTTGAGGCACCGCTTTCACTGTGGCTGCGGTGCCGACCGGCATGAAGACCGGAGTCTGCACATCTCCGTGAGGAAGGTGCAGCGCGCCGCGCCGTCCGCCCGCTTGCGATGCCGCGCCGACCTCAAACCGCTGACCCATCCATCCAGTATGCCCGTTCGTGGCTTCTCTGACGACAGGGCCGTCAGCTCGCCCAGCTTGCCCGTGCCTTTGCGGCTGCGCTATGGTTCAAAGGTCGAATGCCACCGCAGCGACTAGCGAAGATCCAGCGGCGTAAACACTCCATCCTTCGACACCGCCAACTGGATCGACCGCGGCGGGCCCATTGGAGGCACCGTCACCTCCACCCATAGTTCCTCGCCCTCCTTCGCCGGAAAAGGATTCTTGGCCGTATCCGGGATGAAGTATTCGACGCTCTCAGAGAGAGTCGCCCGGTCGCATGGTCGGTTGGCAAACAGGGTCAGGTTTTCGGTCAACACCGGCCCCTCGTTATAACCTGCCGGAGCAACCACCAGCTTGCCATCCCGGGCGAGTGGCATGACCCTCCATCGCCACGAGGTTGCTTCGCCCGGCACTCCCGGCCTCGCAAAGCCCCCTAGCTGATGTGCCTCATCCCGCGGCAGCCCATATGCATCGATCACAAGCTGCATCGCCAGATACCGTCCGCGCAGCGGCGCGTTCGGGTCGTACTGCGCCGCCTTCACCCACACTCGCGGACACGTCATCCGTTCGTACAGATACTTCCCCGCGATGCTCAACACCAGCACAGCTTGCACCGCCAGCAACAGCACCGCGCGTCCCGTTGGGCTCATCGATCTCATGCCGACACCTCCGCGATGCTTGCCACCATCCGTCGTCGCGTCTTCTCCAGCGCCCAGCCACCGGCGAGGAAGAGCGCGCCCAGCACAATCAATCCCAGCGACCGGTCCAGCTTGCCCATAATGTCCGAGAAGTAGAACCACATCACCGTCAGCGCGAAGGCCGCAACGCCGAAGTTCACAATCGCGCGGCGAGCCTCGCGCACTCCCCACCAGGCGAGAAAGACGCACGCCGCGGCGACTACGGCGTACATCGCCACTCGCGGCTCCGTGTGTCTCCAGCCGGAGTCATCAATCTTCACCACGTTCAACCACGGAACCGCGAAGGCCATCGCCGCCACCACCACCCCGGCAAAAGGCTCTTGCGGTTCGCCCGCCATCCGCAGCCCAAAACGAGTAGCAGGATCGCGTAGCCCCACAGGCGCAACGAGAGCGGCACAAAGCCCCAATCGTTTCCATAGAAGCCATTCCATATCCATCCCTGCGAGAGCACAACCGTCGAGACGATGAGGGTTAGGCAGCCCACAGCAAACAGAATCCCGTAGACCACCCTCCGTCGCGAGTGCAGAAAGGCCGTCAGATACATCACCCCGAGCACCGCGATGATCCGGCACAAAAAGACATCCGCCCCGTTATAGACGCTCGCGCGGTCGCCCAGCTCGCAGATCAGCCACGCGGGCACCAGCAGCAGCGCCAGCGTCTGCTGGAACTCATCGCCCAGCAGCCACCACCCCGCCGCCGCGCAGATCGCCCAAAGCATTACCGCCGCCGGCCAGTGCTCCTGCATATTGAAGATCTGGCCGACCAGCGCGATTGCCGCGCCGCAGGAGACCGTTCCCAGCGCGTGCATCGTGGTGGCGAAGCCGCTGAAGCGCTCGCGGGAGACAACGCCGGCGACATGGAAGAGCGCCAGCATGGCAATCACCAGCGCAAGGCGCACGACCGGTGAGACCTCGTCCCAGTGCGCCGCGACAAACAGCAGAACGCCCGCGCCGAGCAGAATCCCACCCATCACCAGGGCCAGAATTACCTGCCAGCGCCGTCCAGATGGCTTGGCCTGCGCCTCCTCATACTGCCGAATCGCCCCTTCGGTCGCTTCATCCAGCAGCCCCGCGCCGCGCCAACGAACCAGAAACTCTTCAAAGGCTTGCATTTGTGTCTCCACAAATCCACACCAGTAGAGCAGAATGCCACGCCGCACACAAGCAGTGGGACATTAAAATGCACAGAGCTCTCCGCAATGATGAGGGGTTATCGAATCATGGTTCAGAGCTTGCTGAGCTGCGCTAGAAGTTCGGTGATGGTGCGGCCGGTACGCGGGTCGATGAGCTTCGGCGCGATCTCGGACAGCGGCTCCAGCACAAATCGCCGCTGCGCCATCGCAGGATGCGGCAGCGTCAGCTCGGTCTGATCTTTCATGCCGCAGGCACACGCGAGAACCACATCGTCCATCAGCAGCAGGTCGAGGTCGATGATGCGCGGGCCTTTGATCGGGGCCGCGCCGGATTGCGCCGCGTCAGTGACAGCGGCCCGGTCCCGCCCCATCGCGCGCTCAATCGCCAACAGCGCGCGCATCAGCTCCACTGGCTCCAGCTCCGTCTCCAGCAGCATCGCTCCGTTCAGGAAGTTCGGCTGCTCGATGAAGCCCACCGGCGCGGTGTCATGGAACGACGAGACCGCGCGCACCTCGCCCAGCTTCGCCACGCGCGCAATGGCCTCGCGCAGGTTGGCCTCGCGGTCGCCCCATTGAGAGGCGAGGTTCGAGCCCAGCGCAATGGCGGCGATCCGTCTCACGCTCTCCTCCGCACAGAAGCGCTACGCATGGACGCCGAGAGTCTCAGGCAGTACGCCAGCGCCCACCTCTGCCGGCTCAGGAACCTCATCGTAGACATGCGCCAGCTCCCAGGCCGAGCGGTCGCGCATCAGCCGCTGCACCAGCGCGGTGTGCATGGCATGGCCCGCGCGCTCGGCCACCACATGGCCCTGGATGCGCCGGCCCGCCAGCGCCAGGTCGCCGATCAGGTCCAGAACCTTGTGCCGCACAAACTCGTCGGCGAAGCGCAGCGGCCCGTTCTGCACGCCCTGGGCGGTCAGAATAATGACGCACTCCTGCGACGCGCCGCGGATCAGCCCCATGTCGCGCAGCTTCGTCTCGTCCTCCTTGAAGCCGAAGGTCCGCGCGGGAGCGATCAGCCGCGCGTAGTCTCCCGTCTCCAGATCGCACTGAAAGCGCGCCGATCCGATGGGCTGGGGAAAGTCGATGCTGTAGTCGATGCCGTAGCCCGTGCCGGGATAGACGCCGATAAACTTGCTGCCATCGCGCACCTCGACCTCCTTCAGGATGCGCAGGACCTCGCGCCGCCGCCGCTGCTGCTTCAGACCGACGGTCTGAAACGCCTCAACATAGGGCAGTGCGCTGCCGTCCAGGATGGGCAGTTCCAGGTTGTCCACCTCCACGATGACGTTGTCCACGCCGAACCCGATCAGCGCCGAGAGCAGGTGCTCCGTGGTCGAGATCAGCACCGAGCCGCGCATCAGGCTGGTGGCGTAACTCACCTTGGCGACGTTGCGCCCGGTCGCGGGAATCTCGAAGCCGTCCAGGTCCGTCCGCCGGAAGACGATCCCCGAACCGGCGGGCGCGGGTACAAGGCGCATCGAGACATCCGCGCCGCTATGCAGCCCCACGCCGCAAAACTCGATCTCCGACCGGATTGTCTGCTCGGGGTGAGCGATCTGTGCCAAAAGAAGTAGGCTCCCAACAACCTTAACGTCAAGATTACAACCGGGAAACCACCTTCGAAGTGTGGCAAAATTACCACACTTGGCGCAACTCTTCTGGTTCCTTCTACGCGTGGAATCTGCCGTTCTGCGGTACTATCCATACATTCCATGAAAGAACCGGCAGCCATCCTCGAAGCTGTACAGTCTCAGGCGAATTGGATCGCAACCACTCTGCGCGACCTGGTCCTCGTCGAGTCGCCCAGCGACAACAAGCCCGCAGTTGACGAGGCTGTGCGCCTGGTAGCCAGCCTCGCCAAGACCGTCGGAGGCCGCGTCAAGCTGCACCGCCAGAAGCTCTTCGGCGATGTTCTGGAGGTGCGGTTTGGGTCGGCGCACGGCGGGCGCAAGCCCATCCTGCTGCTCGGCCACCTGGACACCGTCTGGCCCCTCGGCACGCTGCGGACGATGCCCTGGCGCAAGCGCGATGGGCGGTTTTACGGCCCCGGCGTCCTCGACATGAAGGCTGGCGTCGCGATGGCACTGGCTGTCATCCGCGCGCTCTCGCAGCTCGGCGTCAGCCGCCCCATCACGCTGCTTCTAAACAGCGACGAGGAGATCGGCAGCCCCGTGTCGCGTCCCATCACCGAGCGGCTCGCGCTGGCGTCGCAGGCAGTTCTCGTGCTGGAACCCGCGCAGGGCATCGCCTGCAAGACCGCGCGCAAGGGCGTCGGCGACTACCGCATCGACGTCACCGGAGTCGCATCGCACAGCGGAGTCGACTTCGCCAGCGGCCACTCGGCGATCCTCGAACTCGCGCACCTCCTGCAAACCGTCGCCGGCTTCACCGATCCGGGCCGCAGCCTCACCGTCAATCCCGGCGTCATCTCCGGTGGAACGCGCGCCAACGTCGTCGCCCAGCACGCCTTCGCGGAGGTTGACGTGCGCATCGCCCGCTCGAGCGACGCCGCCCGCGTCGACCGGTTCTTTCGCTCTCTGCGCTGCTCCGATCCGGGCTGTTCGCTGGAGATTACCGGCGGCTTCAATCGTCCCCCGATGGAGCGCAAGCCGGGAACCGTCGCGCTTTACAAACAGGCCCGCAAGCTGGCCACCGAGCTTGGCTTCCAACTCGACGAGGCCGCAAGCGGCGGCGGCTCCGACGGCAACTTCACCGCCGCCCTCGGCATACCCACCCTCGACGGCCTCGGCGCCGTCGGCGAAGGCGCGCACGCAGCCCACGAATCCATCCTCATCGACCACCTCGTCCCGCGCACCGCCCTGCTGGCCGTGCTGCTCGCCAATCTGTAGAGATTGCGGAAGATAAGGCCCTGCCGCAGCATGCGAAGGCGACGCATCGCCGATCAGCAGACGCGCTGCCTGAGCTACAATGAAAAGGGCTGTACTCCACAGCAAAGTCCACGAGTATTACCAGAATCAGGGGTTTTCCTTATGTCGATTCCCGCCACGCAGATGCGCCCGGGCATGTTGATCAAGCACAACGATCAGCTCCACCTTGTCTTCTCGGTGGAGCACCGCACGCCCGGCAACCTGCGCGCCTTCATCCAGGCCAAGCTCAAAAATGTCCGCACTGGAGCCATGTTCGTCGAGCGCTTCCGCTCGCCCGACCCCATCGACCGCGTCAAGGTCGACGAGGTCAAGATGGAGTACCTCTACAACGACGGCGACGACTTCTACTTCATGGACGACGCCTTCGAGCAGACCGTCCTGAAGCGCGACACCCTGGGCGACGCCGTCGAGTACCTGACGCCCAACCTGTCGATCAGCGTCAGTTTTTACGACGGCAAGGCCGTCGGCATTGAGCTGCCCACCTTCGTCGAGATGACCGTCGTCAAGACCGAGCCGGGCATCAAGTCGGCCACCGCGTCGTCGGTCACCAAGCCGGCCACCATGGAGACCGGCCTCGTCGTTTCGGTCCCGCCCTTCATCAACGAGGGCGAGCGGGTCCGCGTCGACACCGCCGAAGGCGCGTACCTCAGCCGGGCATAATGAGCGGCCGCGGGAAAAAAGTTATGGTCCAGCAATATCTAGTCAAAGGCCGGGTGCAGGGCGTGGGCTTTCGCTGGTTCGTGCAGAACGAGGCGGCGCGCATCGGCCTGCGCGGATGGGTGCGCAACACCGACGACGGCGACGTCGAGGTGATGGCCGCCGGCTCGCCCGACCAGTTGGAGGACCTCGTCCAGGCGTTGGCCCGCGGCACCCGCGGAAGCCGCGTCGATAATATCGAAAGCCATCCCGTGGCCGAGAGCGAAGGCGACGAGCTGCAATCATTCCAGATTGAAGGAGCGTGGTAATGAGTGAGACAAAACCAATCGATTGCGAGCCGTTGAAGCAGCTTGTGCGCACCGTGCCTGACTTCCCCAAGCCCGGCATCCTCTTCTACGACATCACCACCCTGCTCAAGGACAGGTCCGGCTTCGCGCAACTCATCGACGCGCTGGCCCAGCACTACATCAGTCGCAAGATCGACCTGGTCCTCGGCATCGAGGCGCGCGGCTTCATCTTCGGCCCCGCGCTGGCCTACCGCCTCAACGCCGGCTTCGTCCCTGTGCGCAAGCCGAAGAAGCTCCCCGCGCCCACCGCCCGCGTCAGCTACGACCTGGAGTACGGAACCGACGCGCTCGAGATCCACCTCGACGCCATCCAGCCCGGCCAGCGCGTCGTCCTGGTCGACGACCTGCTCGCCACCGGAGGCACCATGCAGGCCACCATCCAGCTCGTGAAGCAACTCGGCGGGGAGATCGCCGGCCTCGCCTTCGCCATCGAGCTCGACTTCCTCAAGGGCCGCGCCAAATTCCCCGAGTACGACGTCTTCAGCCTGCTGCACTACGACGAGTAGAATTGTGCAGTCGCGCTGATACTCAAACTTAGAGGTCGATCTTGAGACGTGTTTGCTGGCTGCTGCTTACTATTCCATTTCTATTTCAATCCACAATGCGCGGGCAGGACGCCGCCAGCCTTACTGAGCGACTGCATGCGGCGGATGCCGGCAGCGCGCTGGAAACGGCGGATGTGAAGCCGTGGCATCTGAAGATGGCGGTGCAGCTCTACGATGAGAAGGGCAAGCCCAGCGAGCAGGGCACTGTGGAGGAGTGGTGGGCGAGCGCGGGCAAGGACAAGCGGGTCTATACCATGCCCTCCTACACGGCGACGATCATGCGCGCGGACGGCCAGACGTTCAGTACGCCGGGCGGAACCTATCCTCCGGCAATGCTGGAGTTACTGCTGCGCCAGGTCACGCATCCGATGCCGGCCGATTCCGAGGTGGAGAGCGCGCAGCCGCAGATGAGCAAAATCAACTTTGGCAAGGTGCCGCTGGAGTGCGTGATGCTGGCGCGGCCGATCAAAGGGATGAAGTCTGCCCCGATGGGTCTGTTTCCCACTTACTGCCTCGATCCGGGCAAGGACGTGCTCCGGGTGACGTACAACTTCGGCACCCAATTGGTGCTTCGCAACGCGATCGGCACGTTTCAACAGAAGTTGGTTTCCACTGATGTGTTGGTGCGGTCGGGCGAGTTGCTGACGGCCAGGGGAAAAATTACGACACTCAAGACCCAGACCGTGACTGACGCCGATCTCGCGACCGATGGGCTGGAGCGGGTTGGCATGGGCGCTCCTCAGCACGTGGCGTCGGGTGTCATCCAGGGGATGGCGCTGAAGCAGCAGCAGCCGATTTATCCGGAGACCGCCCAGGCGCACCATGTAACCGGAACGGTGGTATTGCATGCCCTGATCGGAGCCGACGGCCATATCTACGATCTTTCGGTGGTGTCGAGTCCGGACTCGGACCTGGCGATTGCCGCGCTGGCCGCGGTGCGGCAATGGACATACAAGCCATACCAACGGGCGGGAGAGCCAGTCGAGGTCGAGACCACCATCAACGTTATGTTCTCGATGCACTAGTGATTGTGCGATTCGGTAAGGGAGCTGCGGTTATCGAGGTACAAGCCGAGTACCGTTGATGGCAGCCCGCCGAGGTGGAGGAGGTCATTGTCCTGCCTTTCAACTCTGTGGGTTAGTGAATTAAGGTCATACTTGTATTCCATCCTCAGTTCAGGAGAACACAATGAAATCGCATGGATATGCCGTGCACGATCCGAAGTCGCCACTGGTTCCCTACAGCTTTGAACGCCGCGATCCCGGCCCGCGCGATGTCGTCATCGAAATCGACTACTGCGGCATCTGCCACTCCGACATCCACCAGGTGCGCAACGAGTGGGGCAACGCGATGTATCCGATGGTGCCCGGCCACGAGATCGTCGGCCGCGTGACGGCGGTCGGCGCGGAGGTCACCCGCTTCAAGCCGGGCGACCTCGCCGGCATCGGCGTGATGGTCGACTCCTGCCGCGTCTGCCCAAACTGCCAGGCCAGCCTGGAGCAGTACTGCGAGAAGAGTTTCGTCGGCACCTACAACGCCAAGGGATACGACGGCGTGGTGGTGCATGGCGGCTACGCCAACAACATCGTCTGCGACATGCGCTATGTGCACACCATCTCGCCCAAGTTCGGGGACAAGCTGGCGGGCGTCGCACCGCTGCTCTGCGCCGGCATCACCACCTACTCGCCGCTGCGCCACTGGGGCGCCGGGCCGGGCAAGAAGGTCGGCATCGTCGGCCTGGGCGGACTCGGTCACATGGGGCTCAAGTTTGCCCACTCCTTCGGCGCGCACGTCGTCCAGTTCACCACCAGCGAGAGCAAAATCGCCGACGCCAAGCGTCTCGGCGCGGACGAGGTCGTCATCTCCAAGGACGCCGACGCCATGGCCAAACACGCCGCCAGCTTCGACTTCATTCTGGACTGCGTCTCCGCCCCGCACGACCTCAACGCCTACCTCGACCTGCTGCGCCTGGATGGCACGCTCTGCCTGGTCGGCCTCGCGGAGAAGCCGCTTCCCGTCGCGCCCTTCTCGCTCACCTCGTTCCGCGTCGCGCTCGCCGGCTCCAACATTGGCGGCATGAAGGAGACGCAGGAGATGCTGGACTACTGCGCCGACCACGGCATCGTCTCCGACATCGAGCTAACCTCGATCGACAAGCTCGCCGAGGCCTACCAGCGCGTCGTCAAGAGCGACGTGAAGTACCGCTTCGTCATCGACATGGCCACGCTGAAGGGTTAAACATTCACCGCCATGCCTTCCACGCTGCTGAATGCGTCCAGCAGCGCCTCGGCCACCGTGGGATGCGCATGGATGGTGAACATCATCTCTTCGACTGTAGCTTCGAGTTCCAGCGCGGTCACGCACTCGGCGATGATCTCCGTCGCGTATGGCCCGATGATATGTACGCCGAGGATCTCGCCGTACTTCGCGTCCGCGACCACCTTCACGAATCCGTCGTGCGCGTCCAGGATCGTCGCCTTGGAATTGCCCACAAACGGGAACTTGCCCACCTTCACCGTATGCCCCAGCTCCCTGGCCTTCGCCTCCGTCAGCCCGACGCTGGCGATCTGCGGCTCGCAGTAGGTGCAGCCAGGAATGCGCGCCTTGTTGATCGGCTTGGCGAACTTGCCCGCCAGCCGCGCCGCAACTACCAGGCCAGCCATGCTGCCCACATGCGCCAACTGCGGCATTCCGCCAACAATATCGCCGATGGCATACACGCCCGGCTCGGTCGTCTCCATCCATTCATTGGTCATGATGAAGCCGCGGTCGGGCACGATCTTCGTCTTGTCTAACCCCACATCGGCAGTTCGAGGTGCCCGGCCCACCGCAACCAGCACCTTCTCCGCCTGCTTACTCTGCGGCTTGCCGTTCGCGTCGGTCCAAGAGACCAGCGCGCCTTCCTTGTTCTTCTCAATCTTCGTGTCCTTAATGGACAAATTCACATCGAACCCGCGCTTCTTGAACAGCCGCAGCAGCTCCTTGCTGATCTCCTCGTCCTCCACTGGAACCATGCGCGGCAGCATCTCCAGGATCGTCACCTCCGCGCCAAAGCTCTTGAAGATCGACGCGAACTCCACGCCCACCGCACCCGAACCGATCACCACCAGCGACTTCGGCAACTCGGCAATCTTCAGGATCTCGTAGTTGGTCAGGATCGTCTCGTCGGCCTTCACGCCGGGCAGCATTCGCGCGTCGGACCCCGTCGCCAGCACCACCTTCTTCGCCTTCACCGTCTCCGTCTTGCCATCCGCCAGCTTCACCTCGACTGAATGTACGCGCTCGGGTGCCCCATCCTTTCCGGCCTTATCGGAAAGGGTGGGTTCGCCGGTCAGCTTGCCGAATCCCTTGAACGTCGTAATCTTGTTCTTCTTCATCAGGAAGTCGAGGCCCTTGGTGTGCCGCGTGACGATGTCGTCCTTGCGCGCCAGCACGCCCTTCCAGTTCAGCTTCGCCTCGCCCACGCCCTCGATGCCGTAGCGCTCCGCATGCTTCAACTGGTCCCAAAGCTCCGCCGTAAATAGCAGCGCCTTGGTTGGAATGCAGCCCCACAGCAGGCACGTCCCGCCCAGCCGGTCGTTGGCGTCCACCAGCGCCACCTTCAACCCATACTGCGAGCCGCGGATCGCGCAGGTGTATCCGGCCGGGCCACCACCCACCACCACCATATCGAAGATCGTCTCTGCCACGCCTAGTCTCCCATCCACACACAAATTTTGGCAACCCCTTAATTTTACGCTGGACGCTCGCGATGGCCGCAGGAGGATTTCGTGCCGACCAACGGGAGGCCCGCAGAGACATTTCTTGCCCAACAAGATAGAAAGTCACGAAGTGACCGCCCCACGCGCAGTGGGCCCGTCCGGCAGGACCATTCCTGTGGCTGTTGAAACAGGAATCTATTAGTATTGCGAGCAGTCGACACCGGTTCAATCACACGATCTCAAAGGTCCACACCCAAGTTTTCTTGACTTTGATCGACCTTTCAGGGTTCATTGTTATATGCATCCAGGATCATCGCGATTGAATTCGATCACGTTCCTGCTCCGGCCGCCATGGCTGTGCCTGTGCGGGCTGGGCATGGCCGTGTGTCTGGGCGGCACATTGCTGTCCGCGCAGAATACGCCCGCGACCTCCGACGCCATACCGACGCTGCATGTTTACACCAACCTGGTGCAGATTCCGGTGCTGGTGCTCACTCCCACGCGCGAAAAGCTGCTTGCGCCGATCGCTCCCAATCGATTTTCCATCAGCTTCGATGGCGGACCCTCGTTCCAGCCCACCTATGCCCGCCTCGAGGGAGATGACCCCATCGATCTCTCCATCGTTCTGGATATCCGGTCGCTCCAGATTGACTTGATCGAGAGGATCGACCAGACGATTGCCGACCTTGCTCCCTCCTTCCTGCACCCCGGCGACCACGTGTCCATCTATGCCATCGATTGCTCCAGCATGGATTTCGTCCAGGATGTGCCGGTGGAGTCCGGGCTGCTGAAACGTGCCGTGGACTCCGCGTTGAGCATATGGACGGCCCGAACGCGCGGGAAGAAGGCTGCCTGCAACCCCGAGACTCCCCTTTGGGACCTTCTGGCGTATGCGACCGCCAAGCTGTCGGCCCACTCGGGACGGCGTGTCGTCCTCGCGGTGACCAATGGACAGGATAAGAAGAGCAAGCGCAGTCTGGCCGACCTGACGGACATGGCTAAGACCGCGGGCATATCCATCTTCGGTCTGGATCCCACATGGCCAAGGAGTTCCATGTCCCGAACGCCCGACGAAGGCCAACTGGAGCTCGCGTGTGAGCAGACGGGAGGCATGATGCTGGACCTCAGTGACAGCAGCGCCGCCAGGACCATGCGGCAATTCATCCAGATGGTGCGGGAGCGATACATCCTGGAGTTTCCGCGCCCGCCCACCGCGCACCCCGGACAAGTCAAGATGTCGGTCAAGATCGATAAGCTCAATGCCTTCATCCGGCCGTCGAGCGACGGGCTTCCGCTGGCCGACCGGGGGGAGATGGCCAACTCCGCTACGATTCTTCCCGAGCCGCAGACTGCGCCCCAGGTCGATGTTGTTTCCTCGGAACATGCGCCTGCTGCTGCGCCGGTCGCGCAGCAGCCATCGCCCGGCACGACCATACCCACGCTCAAGGTCGAAACCAAGCTGACCGTCGAAGATGTGACCGTGACCGATGCCCAGCGCAGGCCGGTGCATGGCCTGATGCGGTCCGACTTCACCATCAAGGAGGACGGCAAGCCGCAGACCCTCCGCGACTTCGAGGAGTACGGCGCCGAGAAGCCCGCGCAGTCCACGCCCGCCGATCTGCCGGCGAATACTTACACCAACGCGCAGCCGCCTTCGCCCAGCACCAGTGCCGTCAATATCCTGCTGCTGGATAACGTGACCACCGGCCTGCGTCTCATAATGGCCCCGGAATACACTGGGTACGCCAGGCAACAGGCGATTAAATATCTCAAGAGGATGCCGCCTGGGACGCAGGTCGCTATTCTTGAATTGGGCAACGGATTACGCGTCGTTCAAGGTGTGACTACCGACCCGGCCATCCTGGTGGCCGCGATGAATGCCTTCTCGCCCAGATGGACCCCCAGATCCTCGATGAGCCCTCCCGAAAGCTTGATGGAAGCCTGCGTCCGGCTGAACCAGCAGAGTCAACAGGTGGTGGTGGCACTGGATCAGGCGGCTGCATTCCTCGCAGGAATCAAGGGTCGGAAGAACCTGATATGGTTCACGCCCGGCATCCCCTGGCTTACCAGCTACGGGGACTTCAGCCAGGTCTACTGCCTGAATGATTACACTGCGCAACTGGAAAGGGCATACGGTCTGCTCAACGAGGCGCAGGTTGCCCTCTACCCGGTAGACCCGCGCGGCCTGGTCGCCAGTTGGAATCCCAACGGTGCTTTCATGGACAGCCTATCTTCCGAACGTGCCTCTCTTCAGGACTTGGCCGACGCCACCGGTGGCGTCGCCTTCTTCAATCGCAACGACCTCGACGGCGCCGTCGAACAGGCCATTGCAACCGGGACGGACTACTACTCCCTCTCGTACATCCCTCCGCTTACCAAGTATGATGGCGCGCACCACACCATCAACGTCAAGGTAGACCGACCCAACCTCAACCTGCAGTACCGCCCCGGCTACACCTCGGTCGATCTGACGAAGGCGCCGCAGGCCTCCGATCACAAGGCCTCCAAATCCGAGCCGCCGCCGCCGCCGAGCGCACTCGACCTCGCGATGGGCCACGGAACTGCTCCCGCAACCCAGTTGCTGTTCGATGTGCGTGTCACCCCTTCGACTACGCCGCCGCAGCCTGGCGACCCGCTTGCAATCGGGTCGCTCAGTCCCACGCTCAAGGGCAAGCCGCTGGTCCGATACGATGTCTTGTTCACTTTGTCCGGAGACCAGATCGCCTTGCTGGACGGACCGGACGGTACGCGCCAGGCATCGATCAACCTCTTAATCGAAGCCTACGATGCCGAGGGAAAAGAGTTGAACTTCGTCGGCCAGTCCGCCAAATGGAGGATCAAACCCGAACAGGCCGCGCAGTTCATGCGGCAGTCGCTTCCAGTTCCGATGCAGATCGATCTGCCTGCCGGGAAGATCTTCGTTCGCCTCGGCATCGTCGATTCGGCGTCGCAGAAGATCGGTACGCTGGAGATTCCCGAAACCGTCGCCAAGTGAACCCGCACATTCGCGCAGGAAGAGTCGGCCGATCCACCCTACGCCGCCTTCAGGTCCGTTGCCTCTAACTACGCAATCGACCGCCGGATCGAAGCCTTGAACTCCACCACCGTCGGGTCGTTCGGATCGAGGTCCTCGGCAGCCTCTAAGTGAAGCAAAGTCGAATGCAGCAGCTTGATCATCACGATTGAGGAATACAGCATTGACCCTCCCTCATCGAGGGGGATGCCCACCCGACGCAGGCGCGTTGTCCTTGAGGCCAGCCCACTCACCCTTCATTCCATCCATCGCCTCAAATCCTCAAGCGTTTCCTGCCACACACCGCTCTTTTTGCTGACAATTGACAACCGACATCTTGCCTTCTAATACGCCACATACACGCCCTTCCCCACCCACTCTCTGCTCTCAATCTGCGCCACCATGAAGTTGGCCACATCGGCCCGCGCGATCTGCCTTCCGTCCGGCGGGAGCGCCTCGCCATTGATGCGGAACTTGTCGCGCGCTTTCCCATCCGTCAGCATCGGCGGCATCACCATGGTAAAGTCCAGCCCACTCGCCGCTAATGTCTTCCATTGCGCCACTTGCGACGCTACCGGCCACTTCAGAAACGTGTTGTACACCATCTTCTGCACAAACCACCGCCGCCACGCTGGCTGCTTCTTCAACAAATCGTCCTTCGCCCCCGCCGATCCCAGCGCAATGATCCGCCGCACGCCTGACTGCTGCATCTCCTCCACGATCAGCGGCACGACGCGCTCCAGCACATCTTCCCTGCGCAGCAACCGCGCCCCCAGCACCGACAGCACCACATCCGCCCCCTCGACCGTCCGCTGCACCGCCTCGGCATTGAACGCGCTGCCCTCCACAACACGCATCTGCTCACGCAGCGCAAATTTCGCAGGCCTCCGCAGCAGCGCCGCAACCTCATATCCGGCAGCCAGGCAGCGCTCTGTGAGCAGTCTGCCGGTGGCCCCGCTTGCTCCGAAGATTGCGATCTTCATCCTGCCTCCTTCCCGCGAGAATGTCTCATTATCCTCTATGCGGCGTGTCTCTCTGTTCAAAATTAGGCCCACTTATCCTGCTGATATTGCAGATTTTGTTCTATCTTCCCACGAACCGGACGGGCGCCCGCGGTCAGCCCGCAAACCTTCCTGTGAAGAAGTGCGATAACAGGGCCGTCTCTCTGCGAGCGCCCGCCACTCTTGCTTCTTCTTCGAGAACCGGTATGCGGTTTTCTAAATCGATGCCACACCGCAACCCACCAACTCTGCGACACATCGTCCGGTAATCCACATTTCCAGCGACAACGGCTGCTGCTACTAGCATCTTTCTTTCTTAATCCTTGTTTTTAGTAGAAGCAGTACAAAGGCATTTGCCAGTTTGAAATGCACTCTCCGCACACAAGGTGCCGCGCTTTCCACAAAGAAATCTGTCGCATCCAAAGCCCGCCAATCAATAAAATCAAGAAGACCGAGGCTGGGCAGTACACACCGCGCCGGATTCGGTGTACAGTTTGGCCAGCATCCATTGCAACGATAGAATGCCCGGAGAGACCGCCTTGCCCAAAGAAATTCAGGATGCAACCGCCGCAACAACTCAGGAGCCCGAGATGACGACGACAGCCGCCCCTGCTGGAAACCTTGAAATCACCGTATCCCGCGCCGAGTTGCTGCGCGAGCTGACCGCCGCTCAGTCCGTCGTCGAGCGCAAGACGACCATTCCCATCCTCTCCAACTTTCTCTTCGAGGCGGCGGACGATACGTTGACGATTACCGCCACCGACCTCGACCAAGGCGTGCGCACCAGTTGCGCCGCAAAGGTCAAGAAGCCCGGCGCCTGCACAATTCCCGCGCGCAAGCTCTACGACTACATCAAGCTGCTGCCCGAGGGAGACATCTCCATCAAGCTGATGGACAACCACTGGGTGCAGATCCGCGCCGGGCGCTCCAACACCAAGATGGTCGGCATGGCGCGCGCCAACTTCCCGCAGGTCCCGGAGTTCCCCACCACAGGCGCGTTCAAGCTCTCCGTGGCCTCGCTCGAGAACATGATCTCGAAGACGATCTTCGCCATCTCCAACGAGGAGTCCCGCTACACGCTGAACGGCGCGCTACTGGTGCTGAAGGCCGAGTCGATGGCCATGGTCGCGACCGATGGTCACAGGTTGGCCCACATCGAAAAACTCGGCGAGTCGCTCGCGGGCGTATCCGGCGAGAAGAAGACCCTCATCCCGCGCAAGGCGCTCAGCGAGCTGCTCTCGCTGCTGAACTCCACCGAGGCCGAGACGCTCGACTTCGCCGACGACGAGCAGACCCTCTTCTTCCGTGTCGGCGGTCGCGTCCTCACCTCGCGCAAGCTCACCGGACAGTTCCCCAACTACGAGGCCGTCCTGCCGCGCGACAACAACAAATTCGTCATCGTGCGCTCCGAGGACCTCATGGCCTCCATCCTGCGCGTCGCCCAGTTCGCCGACGAGCGCTCCGGAGCCATCAAGATCCGCCTCGAACAGAACGAGCTGAAACTCTCTTCTTCGTCGACGGACTCCGGTGAATCCGAAGACACCATCGAGACTCCGTACAACTACGACCCGCTCGTGGTCGGCTTCAACAGCCAGTACCTGCTCGACTTCCTCAAGGCCATCGGCAACTCCGGCGAGGTTCGCCTAGAGTTCAAGGACGCCCAGTCCGCCGGCCAAATGCGCCCCGAAGACGGCAACGAGGACGTCAAATATCGCTACATCCTCATGCCCATGCGCATCTGAGTGCTCCGCGTACGGCGAACTCCTTCGCGGAGGGCGAAAAGCGCCTTCGGCGCAAAGACAATTACAGAAGCCCGGCGTCAGTGCCGGGCTTTTCTGTTTGTAAGCAGTGATCACAACTCCCTCACTGCCGCAACTCCACCTCGGTCGCGCCCTGCCCACCCTGATTGTGCGGCGGCTCGGTAACGTTGGTGACCTGCGGATGGTTCTTCAGAAACTCCCGCAGCGTCCGCCGCAGAACCCCCATCCCAGTCCCATGCACGATGCGCACATGCGGCAGCCCCGCCATAAACGCCCGGTCCAGGTAGCGCGAGACCTCATCCTGCGCCTCCTCGGCCGTCCGCCCGATTACGTTGATCTCCATCGGCACGGAGTCGGAATCCGAAGTCATCTGCACCGTGATTCCGCCTCGCCGCCTCGCCGCCTCCAACGGCGTCAACGCCACCACCGGCGTAACCTCCGCAATATCGCTCTCGGCCACGCGCATCTTCATCGTCCCCACCAGGACCTCAAAGTTCTTGCCATCGATCACGCGCTCCACGCGCGCCTGCCGCCCCAGGCTCTTCAGCTTCACCAGGTCGCCAGCCTTCACCGCGCGCGCCGCAACCACGCGCCCGGCCGCCTGCACCGCCGGATCGTTTTTGTCCGCGCCCGTCGTGTGCGCCACCACGGTCGAGTTGAACTGCTCGGAAAACTCGCGCCTCAGCCGCGCAATCCTCGCCGACGAATCGCGCGCAATCTTCTTTGCCACAGCCTTGTCGTCGATCGCCTTCACCATCTCGCGCAGTTGGGTTTCAAACTCCCCGATCAGTGAGTTGAGCTTCGCCTCCAGTTCCTTCGTGCGCGCCTTCTGCTCCGCGCGGCCCTCCGTCTCCAGCCGCAGCCGTTCGCGCGCAATCTCCCGCTCGCGCACTCGCAGCGCCTCGCGCTCGCTGCTGGCCGCGGTCAGTTGTGCGTGCAGTTGGTCCAGCAACACCCCAATGTCTGCGGCCTGCGTTGTAAGCTGCGCGCGTGCCGATGCAACAATCTCCGCCATCAGTCCCAGCCGCTCCGCGATATTCAACCCCGCCGAAGCTCCCGGAACGCCCAGCCGTAGCTGGTAGGTCGGCGACAGCGTCGCCTGGTCGAACCCCACGGCCGCATTCAGTACGCCGGCGCGGTTGGCCGCGTACACCTTCAGCGAGGTGAGGTGCGTAGTAATGCAGCTCCACGCGTGCACGTTGAGGAAGTGTCCTGCAATAGCCACAGCCAGCGCCGAACCCTCTTCGGGGTCGGTCGCCGATCCCAGTTCATCCAACAGCACCAGCGAGTCTGCATCCGCCACGCGCGCGATGCGGTCCACATTGAGAATATGTGCCGAGAAGCTCGACAGATTCGACTCGATCGACTGCGCGTCGCCGATGTCCGCGTAGATCGCCTGGAAGAGCGGCAGCGTTGCCGCCTCCGCGGGCACGGGCAATCCCGCCTGCGCCATCAGCGACAGCAGTCCCGTCGTCTTCAGCGCCACCGTCTTGCCGCCGGTATTCGGCCCGCTGATGATGAGCTGCCGCGCATCAGCCTCAAGCACAAACGTCAGCGGAACCGCTGTCACACCCGACCGTCGCAGCCGCAGCTCCAGCAGCGGATGCCGCGCTCCTTTAAACGAAAGTAGATTGCCGAACGAAGGCCGCACGCACTCCAGCTCATTGGCAAACCGCGCCCGCGCGAAGTGGCTCTCCACCTCGGCCAGCACCGTCGCGCCCAGCAGGATCGCATCCGCCTGCTCGCCGATGGCCCGCGTCATCGCCACCAGAATCCGGTGGATCTCGCGCTGCTCTTCGTCCAGCAGCCGCACCAGCTCGTTGTTCTGCTCGATGGTCTCCAGCGGCTCCACAAACACCGTCTGTCCCGACGACGACGACCCGTGAATCACCCCGGGAACGCGCTTGCGAAACTCCGCCTTCACTGGAATCACGAACCGCTCGCCGCGCACCGTAATCAGCTCCTCCTGTGTCGATCCCTCGCTGGCCAGCGCGCGCAGCGACTTCCGCAGGCTCTCTTCAATCGCCCGGTGTTGCCGCTCCATCGCGCGCCGGATGCGCCGCAGCTCGTGGCTCGCGTCGTCGGAGATCGATCCGTCCGGCTCGATCTTTCCCCGCAGCGCGTGCAGCAGCGGCGCAAAGTCGTGCTCCACCAGTGCCGCCGATAGCCCCGCAATCCCCGGCCACACGCGCGCCCGTCCCACCGGCGAAATCAGCAGCGCGCGCCACGCCGCAACCCGCTCCACCACAGTAAGCAGCGCGTTGATCACCAGCGCCTCCAGCGCGGCGCCTTCCAGCCGCGCCTGCTCCAGCCGCTCCGTCGGATCGAAGAGCCCGTGAAACTCGAAGCTCCCGCCGCCCGTCAGAAGATCGCGAATCTCGCCAGTCCGCTGTTGCTGTGCTTCAATCCATGTCCGGTCCGCGCACGGCTCCAGCGCCAGCACCCACGCGCGCCCCAGCGGTGACGTGGCATGTCCCGCGATCAACTCGCGCAGCCGCGGCCACTCCAGGGCAACAGAGCTGGCCTCGGCAAGCGGCGACGGAATGTTCGGCAGCAGGCTCACATCTGCTATGGTATCTGGCAACGCGTCCATGCGATGCGCTTTGCGCGGAACCATTTGCGCCCGCGCTACGTATCGCATGTTGAAGTTCAGGTTCCAGGGAGGCAAGCGATGGTCTGTCAATCATGCGGGTGTCCGGTTGAGGGTGCATTTTGTTCGAAGTGTGGCGCTCCATTGCCAGCTCCTCCACCACCGGTCTACGGCGCGCCGCAACCGATCATGGTTGCCCCGCGGGTGCAGGGCCATGTGCAGATGCTGGGCATCTTCTGGTGCGTCTTCGGCGTCTACCGCGCGGCATCGGGAATCATCGCGGCCCTCTTTCTCATGGGGATCTCGACGCCGGGCTTCTTTGGCGGCTTCGGTTCACCGCGCGGCCTTCCCTATATGCAGTTCGCTCCCTGGATGGGCGGCCTGGCAACGCTGATTGTGGTCTTGACCTCGATCGGAGCGCTGCTCTCGCTGGTCACCGGCATCTCTCTGCTGATGCGCAAGTCCTGGGGAAGAGTGCTTGCAATCGTCGTAGCCATTCTTTCACTGATCAAGATCCCCTTCGGCACCGCGCTGGGAATCTACACGCTCTGGGTGCTTCTCCCCTCTGCCTCCGCGATCGAGTACGACGCAATCGCGGACCGCTCCTAGCAGCGTCTAGCACGTCATTCTGCACGAAGCGCAGAATCTTCGTATTTGTCTTTCCCTCGAACCTCGAACCCAGAACCTCGTACACTATCCCCATGAACTTTCCAGCCACGCGAATGCGCCGTCTGCGCCGCACTCCAGCCCTGCGTTCTCTCGTCCGCGAGACGCATCTTCATCCCGGCGCGCTCGTCTATCCGCTCTTCCTCTGCCCCGGCGAAGGTGTCCGCAAAGAGATCGCCTCCATGCCCGGAGTCTTCAACCTCTCCATCGACGAGGCCGTCAAGGAAGCCGAATCCTGTGCCGCGCTTGGTCTCGGTGGCCTGCTCCTCTTCGGCCTGCCCGCTGAAAAGGACGACCTCGCCACCAGCGCCTACGCCGCCGACGGAATCGTCCAGCAGGGCCTGCGCGCGATGAAACGCAACCGCGCACTCGACTCCCTCGTCCTCATCGCCGACGTATGCCTCTGCGAGTACACCTCGCACGGCCACTGCGGCATCGTCAGCAAAGATGGTGACTCCTACACCATCGAGAACGACGCAACCCTCCCCCTGCTCGCCAAGACCGCCGTCTCCCTCGCCCAGGCCGGGGCCGACATCGTAGCCCCCAGCGACATGATGGATGGCCGCGTCGAGGCCATCCGCGCCGCCCTCGACGCCGCGTCGTGCGAGAAGACGCCCATCCTCAGCTACGCCTCCAAATTTGCTTCCGCCTTCTATGGCCCCTTCCGCGAGGCCGCCGGCTCCGCGCCGCAGTTTAGCGACCGCCGCAGCTACCAGATGGATGGCGCCAACCTCCGCGAGGCCATGCGCGAGATCGACCTCGACATCGCCGAGGGCGCGGACATGATTCTGATGAAGCCCGCCCTCCCCTATCTCGACGTCATCCGCGCCGCCCGCGAGCGCTTCGACGTCCCGCTCGGCGCCTACCAGGTCTCCGGCGAATACTCCATGCTCCAGGCCGCCTTCCAGCGCGGCTGGCTCTCGCCCGACCCCGCCATCCTCGAGTCCCTCACCTCCATCCGCCGCGCCGGCGCCGACTTCATCGTCACCTACTTCGCCCCCGCCGCCGCCCGCGTCTTGGGTGATTCACAGCTTTCCTAAGAATCTTGTGGCGCGCCTAGCAGCCCGCGCACGGCCTCTTCCAGCCTCGCGGTCAGCTCCGCCGGGTCGCTCTCTTCCTCTGCCGCCGGAATGGCCCGCCCAATCCGCACCTCGATCTTGCCTGATCTAAACCAGCGCGCGCCGGACGCGCGAATCTCCCCCAGCCCAACCAGCGCCACCGGCACAATGGGCACGCGCGACTGCGCCGCCAGCAGCCCGATGCCGAGCCGGAACCCGTGCAGCTTGCCATCGCGGCTACGCGTTCCCTCGGGGAAGATCATCACCGAGTAGCCGCGATCCATGGCCTCGCCCGCGTGCGCAAAGCTGCGCCGGAATCCCCGCGTACGCGGCAGCGGGAAGACGTTGAACAGCGCCGTCAGCAGCCAGTACGCCGCTGGCCCACAGAGGTTCGCCACTGCGTTCGCCTGATTGCGCGCATGGCGCATGTCGTCGAGCATCTCGCCGGACATCGCCGCCGCAACGCGTCGCCGCAGCTTCGCCGGCAGCGCGTACAGGATCAGCGCCCCATCGTATGCAGTGACGTGGTTGGCAATCACCAGCACTGGAGCATCGGGCAACTCCTCTTTATCGCAGACCACGCGCGGCGCCCCCAGCAGCCACACCACGGGCCGCATCACCAGTTCCAGAAACGCAACGCGCCCCGCCTGCATCGCCCAGCTCCACGGCCAGTGAGGATAGTTGTGCTCGGAACTCGCAGGTCGCACTGAATCAATATCGGGTTGTTTATTGTCCGTTTGAACTTGTTCGCCGGTGGTTGACGTTGCGGATTCGCGGCCCGACTCCGGACTCTCCGTGGCAACATCAGCCGCAGGCCCAGCCAGTTGCTGCTCGACCAGCGCGCGCAGTTCCGCCACATCTTCCAGCTTGGCCACTGCATCGTCTTCCATCTCCACTCCGAAGCGCTGCTCCAGCGCGGACTGCAGTTGCACCCGTCCCAGCGAGTCCATATGCAGGTCCTCGGAGAGTCGCATGCGATTGACCGCATCAGGATCAGCGTGTGGAATCGCCTCGCCCGTGACCTCGCCGACAAGCTCCAGCAGCGCGTCGCGATTTTTCTCAGCACCGCCCGCCGCAGACTTCCCTCCGCCCGCCAACGTCTCGCAGGCCCATTGTGCCACCTGCCGACGCACCAGCTTGCCGGTCGACGTGTACGGAAAATCAAGCTCTGGCCAGCGCAGCACGCGGCGGATCTGCTGGACCTCGGCCAGCGTGCGGTTGGCCTCTGCTACGGCACGTTGCAGTTCTTCCTCCGCGCCTGTGAACAGCACCACGGCGACCGGCTCCGCGCCGCCTGCCATCTCGCAGGCCACCACCACCGCGCCGCGCACGCCAGTCTGCGCCACCAGCGCGGCCTCCAGGTCGGCGGGATGGATGTTCATCCCCGCGCCGGTCACAATCACGTCTCCCTTGCGCCCCAGAAATCGCAGTTCGCCCGCCGCGTTCTTCTCCGCCAGGTCGCCGGTGGCCAGCCACTCGCCCTCGCGCGCATGCATCCGGCCTGCGGACCAGGTCGCCCCGGAGAGCATCTCGCCGCGCACCAGGATCTCGCCCTCGCCGGTGATCTTCACCTCGCGTCCCGGCAGTGGCTTCCCGATCGTCCCCGGCGCAATGTGGAAGGGATGGTTCAGCGTTACCAGCGCGGCGGTCTCCGTCATGCCGTAGCCCTGGATCAGCGCAAATCCCAGCCGGTTCCAGAAGGCTTCCAGGTCGGCTGGCAGCGTCGCTCCGCCCGAGATCACCGCCCAGAACTTCCATCCCAGCGCGCCGTGTACGCGGCGAAAGACCCACCACCGCCTCCAAATCGAAAGCCCCGCAGACGCGTCCAACTCCGTCGCCAGCGTGGGGAATCGCCCCAGCAGATGCGCGCGCAGCAGATGCAGCACACGCGGCACGGCCACCAGCACCGAGATGCGTTCGCGCCGGATCAGCTCGGTCACGCGCGCCGGCTCAAGCTGCTCGGCGAAGTGTACCTCGGCGACCAGCAGCGCGGGGCACCATAGCCCCATGAACTGCCCGAAGACGTGACTCAGCGGAATGCTATGCAGAAAGCGCAGCGGATGAAACACCCGCTCGTAGCGGCGGTACTTCGCCATCTCGCTCTCAATCGGCCCCAGCGTCACCAGCACATTGCGATGCGTGTGAACGATGCCGCGCGGCTCCGAGGTCGTCCCCGAGGTGAAGACGATCTGAAATGCCGTCTCCCGGTTGACCGCCTCGCTGACATCGAACAGCGGCTCGGTGGGAAGGTGCGCAGCAATACCCGCCAGCGGTAAGCAATCAGGAATCGCCGGGGCCGCATCCTTCACCGCATTTTCTGTTTCCTGTTTTCGCAGCGTCGCCAGCAGCCGCACATCGCCCACGATCAGCCTTGGCGCAACGTCCTTCACCACGCGGCCTGCAAACCCGCTCGAGCCCACGGCGTCCAGCGGCACCGCAATCACTCCGCGCAGCAGGCAGCCGAAGAAGACCCCAATCCACTCCGCCGAGTTCTCACCCCACAGCACCACGCGCTCGCCCGGCGCAACGCCGCGCCGCTCCAGCTCCGCCGCGAAGCGCCCCGCAATCCCGGCCAGCTCCCCGTAGGTCGTCGCATACCGCCGGTTGCCGCGATGCGCCACCACCGCCGTCTCCGAGGCGTGCCGGCGGAACTCTTCCACGAGACTGGCCAGATGTTCGCGCACACCGTACATCATAGTGCCGCCTCACAGTTTCTGCGGCACCGGTTCAAAGTGAGAAGATGGACCTACCACTCGCAAGATAGATTCACGAGGAACGAGAATGGCGACGCGCTTCAACCCGGAGGCCCTCAAGTTTCTGCGCGGGCTTGCGCGCCACAACGACCGCGCCTGGTTCGACCCGCGCAAGGCCATCTACCAGCGCGAGCTCAAGGCCCCCATGCTCGCGCTCATCGAGGAGGTGAACCACGCCCTCGCCGCCTTCGCGCCCGACCACGTCCGCCCGGCGCCGAAGTGCCTCTTCCGCATCTACCGCGACACACGCTTTGCCGCTGACAAGCGCCCCTACAAGACCCACGTTGCCGCCTGGTGGGCCCATGCCGGAATGGAGAAGACCTCTGGCGCAGGCTTCTACTTCCATGTCAGCCCGACCGAGACCATCATCGCCGCCGGCGCCTACATGCCCACCCCCGAGCAGACGCTCGCCATTCGCCGCTACCTGCTCGATCACCACGCCGAGCTGCGCGCCCTCCTCGCCGGTCGCAAGCTGCGCGCCGCCATGAGTGAGTTCGAGGGCAATCGCCTCACCCGGCCGCCGCACGGCTTCTCCGCGGACTCGCCAGCGCTCGACCTCCTGCTCTGCCGCCAGTGGGGCGTCTCCACCACGCTTCCCGCCGAGCGCGCAACCCGGCCCACGCTGCTGCGCGATATCGCCTCGCGCTTCGCCCTTGCTGCCCCCATCGTCCACCTCCTCAACCGCGCGATCTCTTCGGCCCGGCCTGCAAAATCCGCACAAATTCCTGCATTTGTTCCAAAAAAGGCACAAAACCCGAAGAAAACGGCAAAATAACTGTGGAAACCGCATAAAACCCATTGACAAAGGAACTCGAATGGTCGAAGGTGAATTGCGGTACGTTTCCTGGACCCGCATAAACACCGGTGATTTCGCAGCATGGGATGACCTGGGAGCGGCACAGAACGACACTGGTGACGGTTCAACGCGGCGGGTCAGGCAAACGGACCGGCACCTCAATGCACTCGCAGCACGATCCGGAACCACCAACTTGGAATCAAGGAGCAACACACATGGCAAAAGGTATGACCAAGACCGCGCTGGTACGCGCACTGGCAGAGAAGCTCGAATTGACCAACAAGCAGACCGCCGGCTTCCTCGAACTGCTGGCTGAGACAGCCGTCAAGGAGACCAAGAAGAACGGCGAGTTCACCATTCCCGGCATCGGCAAGCTGGTCAAGGCAGATCGCAAGGCCCGCCTCGGACGCAACCCACAGACCGGCGAAACCATCAAGATCAAGGCCAAAACCGTGGTCAAGTTCCGCGTCGCCAAGGCCGCCAAGGACACCATCGCTCCGCCAAAGAAGTAGCCCCATCCCCTGGGTCTGACTGAAGATGCAGGCAGAAGCAGTCCGGCCCGCCGCCCCGCGGTTTCTCCAGCGGATGCGAGCGGTCTCACTGCTCCTGTGGAGGCAAAGCAAAGGATTTCGGCACGGCCTCTCGCAAAGAGACCGCAACGCCCAAACTTGCAAAGCCACAGGAACAGTGCGATCACTCAGGCGGCGGGTCGGCCCTGCATTTAAGAATCGAGCGCGCAAGCTATATTTGTAACTAATACAGTAGCATATTCGGGCGATGCAGGGGCAACTCGCTGCTCTGTGGATCGACTAGCCTTCGCCGAGCGCTGCCAGAATCGCGTCGAAGTCCTCGACTCCCGAGTACTCGATGATGACCCGGCCCTTGCCGCTCTTGTCCTCGATTCGCACCTTCAGCCCAAGCCGCCGCTGAATCAGATCGCGCGCCTCGCGCACATTCGGATCGAGCGGCTCTATTACAGCCTTCGCCTTCTTTGCCTTCGACTCAGGATCGATCACCCCCTGCACATAGGTCTCGGTCTGCCGAACCGACATCGCCAGCGCGGTGATCTTTGCCGCCGCCTTCTCCATCCGCTCCGCCGACTCCAGCGCCAGCACTGCCCGTGCATGACCGAAGCTGAGCTGGCCAGACTCCACAAGACCCTGGATTGAAACAGGTAACTTAAACAAACGAAGGAAGTTACTAACGCTAGCTCGGTCCTTTCCCGTGCGTATCGCCATCTGTTCCTGGGTCATCTTGAACTCGCGGCTGAGCCGCTCGAACGCGCGCGCCTGCTCCATTGGGTTCAGATCTGCGCGCTGCAGGTTCTCGACGATGGTCATCTCCAGCGCCTGCTCGTCGGAGACCTGGCGCACGATGGCCGGAATGGTCGACTTACCCGCCGCCTGGGATGCGCGCCAGCGCCGCTCACCCATGATGAGCTGATAACGCCCACCTGCCAGCTCGCGCACCACCACCGGCTGCACCACTCCGGTTGCGGCGATCGACTGCGCCAGCTCGCCAAGCTGGACCTCGTCGAAACGGCTGCGGGTCTGGTTGGGATTGCGGTCGATGCGGTCAAGCGCGATCTCCAGCGGCTTGCCCGTCGCATCGGGCGCGGGAGCCATCTGCGGCCGCGGTCCAAGCAGCGATTCGATCCCTTTGCCCAGTGCTGTTCGGCGCTTCGGGTCAGCGTGGGTTGCGTTTGCTTCCATCGTATTAAACCTCTTTCTGCGTTGCGTCTATCGCTGATAGCTCATCGCTGTAAGCTGATCACTGATTCATAAAAACGTCTTCCGTGGAGATTATTTCGAATACGGCCAGAACCGGGGAACCGCCTTGATCTCTTCATGTCCATCATTCTGTTGCTTCTGCGCTTTCGGACTGGAGATTCCATTGCGGCGCAGCAGCTCGGCTGCGAGCTGGGTATATGCCTCCGCACCCTTCGAACGCGGGTCGTAGAGCTGCACGGGCTTACCGTGGCTTGGCGCCTCGGCCAGCCGGATGTTGCGTGGAATGGTTGTGGTCAGCAGTTTTTCCCCGAAGAACGCCTTCAGGTTTTCCGTAACCTGCTGCGAAAGATTGGTGCGATCGTCGTACATGGTCAGAAGCACGCCTTCCAGTGCCAGCGTTGGATTGAACGCTTGGGCCACTTGGTCGAGCGTCTGCATCAGCTCCGAGATGCCTTCCAGCGCAAAGTACTCCGCCTGCATGGGCACCAGCAGGCCATCGGCTGCGACCAGCGCGTTCAGAGTCAGCAGATCGAGTGCGGGCGGGCAGTCGAGCACAATGAATGGATAGCTGCCGCGGACCGGCGCGATGGCCTCGCGCAGGCAGAACTCGCGGCGCTCCTGCGAGACCAGTTCGAGGTTTGCGCCAATCATGTCCTTGCTTCCGGGCAACAGAACCAGCGATGCGATCTCAGTCGGCAGCAGCGCCTCCTCCAGGGTCGCCGATCCCATCAGCACATCATAGATACTCAAGCGGGATTCGCTCCGTGCCACGCCGAGTCCGCCGCTGGCATTGGACTGCGGGTCGCAGTCGATCAGCAGTGTGAGCAGCCCTTCGAGCGCCAGCGCGGCAGCCAGATTGATGGCTGTGGTGGTTTTGCCCACTCCACCCTTTTGGTTGACCACGGCGATCACCTTGGAGGGACGCAGTGCGGCGGGGTTGGGAGGCGGATTCAGATCGGAAGGTTGAGTAGACACGGTGTAGAGGAAGACTATCGGGCGAGGGGCTCCGATGGCAATGCCGCAGTCTGTGCAGAAGTTTGCATCCCTGTGGAGAAACTGTGGACGGCTCATATAATGGTTGCTACGGCTGGGGATTGCGTATAGGTGGTGTGGAAATCTTTTTTACGGCATGGGGCAAGTGGGGGAGTGTTCCACGTGAAACATTCGGGACCAAACCAACCATATCTCTCCCACGGGTCTCTCTCGCGGGATCGCAGGTGCGGAGAGTGTTCCACGTGGAACATTTAGGAATGGGAGGTCAGAACAAGCCTCTTTGATTAGCAGCGGTGGGCATTAATTGCGGTGCGCCACCCACAGCGCGCCGCCGTTCGACTCTGGCAGCGACAATGGCTCATCCATTCGAAAGTTCTCCGCAAGCCCAGGGTAGACCGACTGGCGAGTTGTCCCCATAATCAACACTCGCTCTCTGGCTCGAAGTCCAGCCTCACGCACTGCCGCGTCCATATCGTCCACCGCGCGCAGGGCTACCGCGTCAAAGCGCCGTGCCTCAGGCATCGCCTCCACCCGTCCAGCCCAGACCTCAGTCGGCAAACCCAGGCTGCGCACCACCTCATGCAGAAACGCCGCCTTCTTGCCATGCGATTCCGCCAGCGTCACCTGCACCTCCGGTCGCAATAATTGGATAGGAACCCCGGGAAAACCGGCGCCGGACCCGAAATCGAGCAGCGTCCCACACGCACCAATGTGAGCTCCGACGAACAGACTCTCGCCGAAATGGCGCCGGACGATCTCCTCTGGTGTGCGGATCGCAGTTAGGTTCATCCACGCGTTCCATTTCAGTATAAGTTCAAGATAAATAACTAGTTGTGAGTATATTTCAGGCCAGACATCCTCCTCGGTAGCTACTCCCACGGCCTGCCCGTTTGGCAAGCTGACATAGGGCTCGAGCAGTTCAGCGATCGAATCTGGAGTCAAGGGAACCCTCTAAACTACGGGTGTAGACGTTGGGCGCGGAACCCACGCCGCTGCCTCGGCGATGAATCGTGCGAACAGCGACCTGGAGAAGGAGCTATCGTCGAAGGTGCGCTCCGGGTGCCACTGGACGCCGAGCACAAATCCGCCGCCCAATCCATCCGGCGTGTTTTCAATCGCTTCGACGACGCCATCCTCGGGAGTGCGGGCGCAGACGCGCAGCCCGTCTCCGACAGTCTCGACGGCCTGATGGTGGCTCGAGTTCACTGGCAGCAGGAGGGTCCCATCGCGCTCGGTGACCTCTTCATCGGCCACCAGCTCGCCCAGCAGCGAATCCGGCGCTACCGCCGCGATGTGGGCGACGGGAACCGTGCGCCCTGCCTTGTGGTTTACAGCCTGTCCGGTCAGATGCTGCACCAGTGTTCCACCCCGCCATACATTCAACATCTGGGTCCCAAAACAGATGGTGAAGATCGGCTTGCCCATATTGTGCGCGTCCTGCAGCAGCAGTTCATCGACGTTTTCGCGGGCCTGGTCGGCCGGCGCACACTCCGCGATCGGCTCCTGCCCGTACTTCTGCGGATTGACGTCCGCGCCGCTACCCGGCAGCAATATTCCCTGGCACTCCGCAATCAGCCGGGCGGTCGTTGCGGGAGGTTCGCCCAGTGGCACCTCGACAGCCTCGCCTCCGCTGCGCTCGACGGCGCTCGCGTACTGCTGCCAGGCGCGGGTGCTGTACTCGGGATCTGTGCTGGGAACTGGAATGGCGATGCGGGGTCTGGTCATGGCGTGGTCTAGGCTCCAGGAGTCGCGCTGCGGGACTCGGCCGCGGCGCGGGAGTCAGCCGCTGGCGCTAAATCCGAGTACTGATAGTACATCTTACTGATCTCGTCATAGAGGCGCACGGTCAGCGCATCGGCGTCCCTGGTCGTCAGCCCGTCGGTGGGGATTGGGTCGCCGACGATAATCATCAATGGTCGTGGGCGAAGGCTGTATACATGGATCGGCAGCAGCTCGTAGGTCCCGATCAGCGCCAGCGGAACCAGCGGAACGCCCGCCCGAAGCGCCATGAAGGCGCAGCCCGAGTGGGCGGCCTGCATGTGCCCGTCCGGGCTTCGCGAGCCCTCGGGGAAGAGCACCAGCGGCATTCCGGCCTTCAGTGCCGCAACCCCGCGCAACAGCCCGGCAACAGCCGACCGCGAGCTTCCCGAGTCGACCGGAACCTGGCCCGACCGCCTGAGGTACCAGCCCACGAACGGCACCTTCCAAAGGCCTTGTTTGGCCAGAATCCGGAACTGGAAGGGCAGCTTGGCGAAGAGCGCAGGCGTATCCATGTAGCTCAGGTGGTTCGAGGCATACACCGCGACGGGATAATTCCTCAGCTTCTCCGCGCCCATGATCCGCACCGGCGACAAAGCGCAGCGCAGCATCACTCCGGCCCAGGCGCGCGCAACCAGGTGTTGCTGCCGGCCAGACCGGTCCCACAACCCGCATAGCAGGGAGACACTCCCAAAGCAGGCGGTCGCCACCGCCATCAGCGGCATGCATACGAACTTGGTGAGATAGCGCAGATGGGCGGGAACCCGGTGAACGGGCGGCGGCGCACCACTCGATTCTGCATCTGTTTCGATCATGCTTATGCTCTCGTTCATAGTTCCACAACCGCCTCGCGCACCGCGCCAACCAGGTAGATCGACCCGGTCGCCACGATCAGGCCGCTGGCTGCCGTCAAGCCTCTGGCCAGAGTCAGGGCTTCGCATGGATTGGCTATGGCGTGAGCCGGAATCCCCAGCGCTCGCGCGGAGCTCAGCAAATCTTCAATGCTCGCCGCCCGCGGGTTGTCGATGGGCGCGAAGACGATGTGGTCGAGCGGCCGTCCCGCGTTCGGGTCGAAGAGCGGAAACAGAATCCGCGCCATCTCGGTCAGGTCTTTATCGCGCAGGCAACTAAAGATCAGCGTACGCGGCCGCTGTTCGGCAAGCGTGGCGATGGCTGCCCGCAGCGCCCATGCGCCCGCCGGATTATGGGCCACATCGAGCAGCAGGTTGGGAGGCAGAAATTCCAGCCGGCCAGGCCACGAAGTGTTGGCAATCCCAGCTTCAATCGCGGCGTTTGTAATATTGTAACTTTTTTTGTTGCGTAATACGGCCGCCGTCGCAATGGCCAGTGCAAGGTTGCGCCGCTGGTGCTCGCCGGCCAGCGGAGAGTGTACCTGCAAGCGCTCGCCATCGAGCAAAATCTCGTAGTGGTTCGGCTGCAACAGGGCAGTTGACGCCTGTTCGGGCAAGCCGGGCGCAAAGCTGCTTCCGGAAAGAAACTCCGCCGCATCGATGACGCGCGCATCCAGCGCCATGGCTGCCTCTCCAATCGACCGGTTGGCTTCCGCGTGCTGCGCAAGCGTCACCAGCGTGCCGTGTGGCCGCAGGATCCCGGCCTTTTCGCGTGCAATCTCGGCGATCGTCTCGCCCAGATACTCCTGATGGTCAAGCGCAATATCGGTGATGACCGAAAGCAACGGATCCACAATGTTGGTCGCATCCAACCGCCCGCCGAGGCCCACCTCCAGAATCGCAATCTCCACCTTGCGTTCGGCGAAGTAAAGGAAGGCAAGCGCGGTCAGCGACTCGAAGAAGCTGGGCGCGTGCGGCAGCTCGCCGGTTGCAACCAGTCGCTGCGCCGTCTCATCGACCAGGAAGTATAGCCGCGCGAAGTCCTCTTCCGAAATCTCCCGCAACGCGAAGGCTTCCGCAGCCTCATCTTTAACCTCCGCCGGTTCAGCAGTGCGGATGCGCTCGGTCACGCGAGAGAGATGCGGCGAAGTATACAACGCCGTGCGCAGGCCGGCGGCGGCACAGATGCTCGCCAGCGTCGCCGCAGTGCTCCCTTTGCCGTTGGTTCCAGCGATCAGCACCGCGGGGAGCTGCTTCTGCGGGTCGCCCAGCGCAGCCGCCAGCGCTCGCATGTGGGCCAGGTCGAACTTCCGCCGCGGGGCCGGGGAGGCTAGCTCCTGGCCCAGGCCGTGCAGATGATCGACCGCCGCTACATAGGTCATATCGCTATTCTAGTCGGAATGGAGGAACCGGTTGCGATGCGCTGGTCGCGGAATCGGCTGTGAGCTCAACATTCACTTCGTCGGCCCGATTGCATCGGAGTGCGCGTTGCATCGCCCACAGCCCTGACCTACACTGGGGGCTGTCCCGCACGACACGGGCGGTTAGCTCAGCTGGTTAGAGCGCCTGCCTTACAAGCAGGAAGTCGGGGGTTCAAGTCCCTCACTGCCCACCATCCCCTTGTTTTGTGATATCCGATGATGTCCATGGAGTGGAATAATTCCCCAACGAACACTTTGCATTTAGTGCGTTCTCAGTCATAAATCGGCAAGTTGAAATTGACCCAATGTGCGCAGGGACTGGCGGTGACGATGCCCGGCAAGCAGTCGTGCAAGGAAGCGTTTGAACTGTAGATCAGCGGACATAAACCAAATTGAATTGGCAGGCGCCAACCGGAAATTCATGAAATTGATTAGCAGACTGTCGCTCATCGCATCCCTCTCGGCCACGTTATGCTTCACGGCGGCGGCAGGAACTGCGGTCAAGCCCTCCGCGCTCTTCAGCGACCACATGGTTTTGCAGAGCGGCACACTGGTACCGGTTTGGGGCTCGGCCACTCCGGGCGAGAAGGTCGCCGTCACGCTCAACGGCCAGACCCGCTCCGCGACCGCAGACGCACGGGCAGGCACTGTACACTTTCATCTTCAGCCCCGGTCCGGCGAGCAGCCGAAAGCAGTGCTTGATCGGGGCCTGAAGGTGCTCCACGAGTGAATCGACGAATGAGGGATACAACCGTGAGGATGAATGATGCGTAGTGCAATCAAGAAGCCACCGTTTATCGGCAAGGTGATTGGGAGCATTCCAAACCGTCTACAACTGGCAGGCGGGTGGATCGACCAACCGTTCGTCTCCCGTCTGAATTGCAAGCCTCCTGGGTCAATGGTTGTGGTTGCGATCGAGCCGACCTTCCTTGTGATGGTTCGCTCCGGTTGCGCCAGTGGAACGCGTGCGGTTGCCACGAAGCTGTGGAAGGGACGGCTGCCCAACCGTCCACGCGAAGAGCTGGTCCGCGAGCTGTACGCAGCGGAGAATGAGGGGAAGACCGAACCCAGCGGATCGCAGGACATGATCGGGCTGGTATATCCCGGCATCAACCGTCTGGACTACGATTTTGCGGCCAATGGAGGCGTCTTTCCCACCCACATCGAGACGCTGAACCGGGCTCGGCCCGCACGCTGGCTCGAGAAGGTGCTGCACCTGCTGCCGATTGAGCCGCGGCATAAGGACTATAACCCGTTGGGCGAGCAACATCTCGACCCGAAATGGATTGCCCGGCTGGGACAGACGGGCAAGGACTGTTTCGATGCGATCCGTGCGATGGATGTGGATGCCTTGGGCGCTTCGTTTAACGATTGCATGGTCTGCTGGGAGAAGCTGCTGCCGCATGTGGTTCGGCACCCGCTGATAGGTAACGACCTGATGGCGATCCTGAAGGCGTACCAGAAGCAATATCCGGGCGCGATGTTCTCCGGTTGTGGCGGCGGGTACCTTATCGTTGCGTCGAAGCAGAAGGTCCCCGGCTCGCTTCAGGTCACAGTTCGCGTCACCTCGGAGTCTTAGTGCTGCGAGTTGTGTGGGATTGGCCTCTGCGGCTGGATAATTGAAGGATGAGGAACGCTCTTCAATCCGTCATCGTCAGCGGTGCGTTCGACGACCTGCGCTCGCAGCAGATTCGCTTACTGGAAGAGGCTGCGAAACTGGGCGAGTTGACCGTTCTGCTGTGGGACGACGAAGAGATTCGGCGATTTACTGGGACGTCGCCGAAGTTCCCACTGGCCGAACGGCGGTATTTTCTGAATGCCTTGCGATATGTGGGCCGCGTGGTTGAGTCGGATGGACTGGCCAACGCAGACACGCTGCCGAGTTCGGCCTGCGCGGAGATTTGGGCGGATGTTGAGGGCGCCGCAAACTCCGCCCGCCAGAGATTTGCGGCGGAGAATAAGTTCGCCTATCGCGTGATTCGGGCGATAGAGTTGCAGGGATTTCCTGCGCCGGTTGCGTTGCCCTGCGAACCCGGCCGCAAGAAGGTTGTGGTCACCGGTTCATTCGACTGGTTCCACTCTGGGCATGTGCGCTTCTTCGAGGAGGTCAGCGGGTACGGCGATCTCACCGTCGTTGTGGGTCACGACGCGAACATCCGCCTGCTCAAAGGTGAAGGGCATCCGCTGCTCTCGCAGCAGGAGCGCCGCTACCTGGTCGGCTCCATCAAATTCGTACAGCAGACGCTGATCTCCAGCGGCGACGGCTGGCTGGATGCCGATCCGGAGATTCAATGGCTCAGCCCCGACATCTATGCGGTGAACGAGGACGGCGATACAGGCGGCAAACGAGAGTACTGCGAGCAGCGCGGCATCCAGTATCTGGTGCTGAAGCGTCTGCCCGCGGATGGCCTGCCGAAGCGATCCAGCACCGATCTGCGCGGATTTTGAGCGAAGGCTCGACTGCTAGAGCGGTTTTACCGCAGGTCTTTACAGGAGCGAAGACCGTTTGAGTGGTTTTTCCTCAAGAAAAACCACTTTAATAATTCTCGCGCGATAACCGTTGCGGTGAAACCGCTCTAGGCGGGGTTCTGTATCAGCCAGTAGTGGAAGCCGTCCACAATCGCCATCAGCGCCGCCTGGTTCAGGTCGCTGCTGACGCCCGCCGTCGTCCACGATGGATGGCCCTCGGCGTGGAAGCTCACCGTCACGCGCACATGCGCCGCCGTGTCGTGTGCCACCACGTCGATCGCGGTCACGCTGAATGTGTCCAGGCGCAGTTGCGCCACGGCCGGGTACCACTTCTCCAGTTCCTGCCGCATCGCCTTGGTCAGCGCGTCCACCGGGCCGGAGCCCTCGGCGCGCGTCGTCGTCACTTTGCCCTCGCCGATCGTCAGCGACATCGACGCCTGCACATACCGGTTGCCCGTCTCGTCGCTCTCGTCCAGCACTCGCCAGCCTTTGACGCTGAAGCTGTTGCGCAGGGTGTTGAGCACCTTCATGCACGCCAATGTGAAGGATATCTCGCTGGCTGTGTAGCCGCCGCCTTCGATCATTCCCTGGTTGCTGTCCAGCAGGGTCTGCGCCTGCGATGAGTTCAGGGCAACACCCAGCGACTTCGACAGCAGAATAATATTGGCCCTGCCCGACTGTGCGTTGACCCCGATGCGCGGGCTGGCCCCGACCTTCGCGGGATCGCACCACAGGTAAGCCCCGGGGTCTTTGCCCTCGCTGCTTCCATGCATTCCTGCCCAAGTCCCGAAGGCCCCCGGCCCAACGATGGGAACGCCGTGCGGAGCCTCCAGCGAGAAGGCCGCATAGGCCGCCTGCGCGAGCCCAGTCAGTCCCGCCAGCGCTTCGGGAGTGACAAACTCCGCCTCGCCGCGAAGCTGCATGCTGCCGACCACCGTCGTCAGGTTCACGTTGCCGCAGCGCTCGCCGGTGCCCAGCACCGTGCCCTGGATCTGCACCGCGCCTGCAAAAATTGCGGCCCGCGTGTTGGCAACTCCAAGGCCGCGGTCGGTGTGACCGTGAAATCCGAAGCGTGCTTCGGGGTACGCGCGCGTCAGGCCCGCGAAGAGCTGCGTGACCTCCTCCGGATTGGCGCCACCGGTAGTATCGCAGGCGATGATCCGGCTCACCTTCTGCTCCACGCACTGCGCCACCATCTGCTGGAAGTACTCCAGGCTGCGCTTGGCGAAATCGGCTTCGCATGCCTCGCCGTTCTCGCGCCGGCCGCACGCGGCATCCAGCGCATGCTCCAGGTCCACGATCACTTCAAGGCCACTGTTGTGCAGGTACGCAATGGTCTCGCGCGCCATCAGCAGGTTCTCTTCCGGCGTCGTCTCCAGCGACTTCGCAACGTCCAGCAGCCGCGATTTAACCACCACCACCGAGACAGGTACGCGCTCTTTGTGGCGGACCATGATCTTTGCGTCGGCCCACTCCTCAACTTTGCTGCCGCGCCCGCGCGTTCTGCCGAACAGGGCCAGCTTCATCGCCCCGGTATCGACCGAGTGAAGAGCGCTGGCGAGATCGCCCACAAACTGGTTCGCCCCGGCAAAGCCAATCTCGGCATAGCCAACGCCAAACTCGCCCATCCGCTCCAGCAGCCCCACTGCATTGGGCACCGAGATGTCGAGGTTCGGCTGCTGCAAACCGTCGCGCAGGCTGGTGTCGAACAGCTCGACTCTTCCACTTCTGGTCTTCTGCATCTGTCTCTGTTCCCGATCGTGAAATTGTCCGTCGCAGTGCATCATTCTCAAGCAGCCTGCCGAACTTTTATCATACGTGACCGAGGTCTTCCGGGGGGCTCCCAGCATGCGATGACCGCCGCCGCCGTCGAGGCTGGCAGCGTACGACCATATCTCGCCGCGCTGGAGCGAACCCGCCAGGTTTTCAGGATTCACTTTGCCTGCACGAGGACGGCGGCAACCAGCTTGTAGTGCCAGCCGTGGAAGGCCTCGCTGAGGCTGATGGTGAGCCATGTCTCGGAGGCTGGGCCGGCGAAGGTGGCGTGGGGATAGATTCCGGCGGGCATCAGGTTCAATTGCTCCAGCCAGCGCGGATCGGTGACGGCAAGGTCGTAGGTGACGTTGTGGCGGCGGAAGAGCGCGCGGTACTTTCGCTTCTCGCCTTCTTGGCGAATCCACCAGTAGATCTCCGTGGGGCAGACCAGGACGAGGGAGGATTGCAGCGGCTTGGCTTGAATCTCCTCTGTCGACATGCGGTCGCGGCAGCCTTGCAGGATGGTGGTGGATCGGTCGGCGGCGGTGATCTTTTGCAGTTGCGCGGCAGCGGCTGGGCGCTCAATGAGACGCCACGGGACGGGCGCGATCTGCCAGTCCTCGGGGTGAGCGTCCGAGGGGATTGCGTAGTGCAGTTCCACCTCGATGAGGTCGAGCAGGCGGGGTTCAGAGCCGTCGTCCAGTGCGGATTCGTGGGCGTCGAGGGAGCCGTCGGGGGCCGCGCCGCGCAGGCGGATCCAGGCGCCATCGTCGAGCCGGACACCGGCTACGCAGCGACCGCCGTGCTTGTACGAGTTGGCCAGACAGACGATGGTCTTGCGCATAGGGCTGTCCTCAAAGATGCACGATGGCGATGTCACCCCAGGCTCGTTGCAGGTACTCGAGAACCAGCCTGCGGTGGCAGTGCTCTGCCGTGTTTTCGCTACACAGGAGTGCTGTGGGCGCCGCGCGAAACGGCTCGGGCGAGAGCACCGACTCGATGCGGCGCTGGCGTATGAGCGCGAGGAACTCCTGTTCGTATGCGGACCAGTCGCCTTTGCGTTTCTTGTAGGCGTCGAGCATCTCCTGCGTGGGCGCCAGCAGCGGTTCGTGCTCGTACGCAGCCCCGCAGATCTCGCGCACAAAGAAGGCGAGGTCGTCGCGCTTGGCGAAGGCAGCCAGTTGCGAGGTATTGTTGAGGCGCACGTCGAGCAGGCGGCGGATTCCTGCGTCCTTCAACGCACCGAAGAATTGGGCTGCCGGTTTTTGGGTGAAACCGATGCTGTAGATCTCCATTTGTCCTCGTCCAGGTCGGCGAACAGAGCGGGTTGTGGGTCGGCGAGCAGCTTGCCGGAGAAGGCTGCAACCTGCGCGTCGGTCTGCAACTCGCCGTCGCCGCGGATGTGCAGCAGCTCGGCCCCGCGCTCGATCAGGACGCGGCCGATCAGCAGGCGGCGATGGCAGTTGGCCGGGTCTTCCTCGCTGCACATCAGGGCGACGCGGAACTCGTCGGCTCCGCGTTCCAGGCGAAGGATGCCTCCGAGGAAGTCGGGGCTCCCGGCGACCTTGGCGTAGCGCGCGTGACCGTCGAGGTCGTAGAAGGTCTCGTCCTTGGGGCGTCCGCCGACGACATCGCCGAGATAGAGATACTTTATCCCGGCGGCTGTAATGAGGTCGCGCAGGGACTCGCGGTCGAAGTGCGGCGTGTAGCGGGAGTAGGGAGCGGAGCGAACATCCACCAGCACTTCGATGCGGTGCCGCTGTAGCAGTTCGAGGAAGTGCTCCGGCGTGTGGGACGAGTGTCCGATGGTGTAGAGGGTTCGCAACTCGTATCCTTTCGCGTGGGAGCTTTGACTGCATGTTACCGCAGGGTGGTTCGGGAAAAGCAGATTCCTCCCCCCTTCGACCAGCTCAGGGTGCGGCTTATTTTTTCAGCAGCCAGAGAACGCAGGCGTGGGGTTCGAGGGTGAGGCCTTCGACGGACTTGACCTTGTTGAGGGTTTTTCCAGTCCAGACGTCTTTGATGCGGTAGGTGGCGGCTTCCAGGTTGTAGGCCTCGAAGCTGCTGTCGAGCACCACCTGGCTTTCGCCGGTGTTGAAGAAGGCGAGGGCGATGGAGCCATCGGGCGAATCCGGTGGCAGGTCGGCGGTCCAGACGATCATGTCTCCGTTGTGCAACACCTGCCCGCTGCGGGTCGCGGTCTGATCGATGCGGATGAGGTCTGGGTTAGTGAGCAGCTTCAGGGTTGCGTCGTTGAGCAGGGTGAGGTTGGCGCCGAGGATCAGCGGCGAACGAGCCATCGCCCACAAGGTGAGCATGGTCTGCTGCTCGGTGGGCGTGAGGCGCGTCGTGCGGGGCTGGCCGTCGCCGGGAACGGGACGGAGTTCGCCCAACGGGAGCATATCGGCGTCGGGCCAGTTGCCGGGTTTGGCGTACTGCGCCCACGCGGCAGTGGTCGCGAACTGGCTGGAGACGCTGCGCGGGAAGGGCTTGGGGTTGGCCCAGTAGTCCCAGATGTCGTTCGAGATGCGCCACATGTTGGCGGTTGCGCCGACTTCGGCGGCATTATCCAGCGAGGTGGGCCCGGGCGAGAGGCTCAGCACGATCGGACGCCCCGTCTTGTCGATGGCACGGCGGATCATGCGAATCTCATCGATCTTGTAAGGGTTGGCGGCGATGCAGTCCACCTTGATGAGATCCACGCCCCAGCCGGCGTACTGGCTGAGCAGCGAGTCGTACCAGGCCTGTCCGGCGGCGTTGTCCTTGATGCCCCAGTTGGTGGGATCCCACGGGCAGGCGTCCGTGGTGTCGGCGGCATCGGTGGCGTGGAAGGCGCTATGGGCGATGGGCAGGTTGCGCTCCACCGAAGCGCGCGGGATGCCCCGCACGATGTGGATGCCGAACTTGAGGCCCTGCGCATGCACCCAGTCGGCCAGTGGCTTGAAAGAGGTGGTCTGGAGGGTGGCGATCAGCTTGGTTGTGGAGGCATCGGGCGCGTCGGTCGGTGGAGAAGGTTGGACGCCCTGCGCGGTCTGCGCTGAGGGAAAGCGCGCCGGCACCGGCACATACCGCCCCCACTCATCGATCGCGTAGTGCAGCGTGTCGGGCTTGGGACGGTCTTCCGGGTTGAAGAAGAACCAGCCCTCGTCGATAACGGCGTACTGCCAGCCGAAGGACTTCAGCTCGTTGGTTTCAACCTTGACGTTGGCGCGGAACTGCTCCTCCGTGATGGTGAGGCCGTAGGCGTCCCAACTGTTCCAGCCCATCGGCGGCGTGCGGGCGACCTTCGCCGCAGGATGCGTCTGCGCGGTTGGCGACGGCGTCTGTGTGCGAGCCGATGGACTGGCGAGTACCGAGATCAAGAGAAGTCCTGCCAAGAAGAGTTTCATTGCTGCCCTCACGTTCGTTCTGGTTCGTTGGCGCGCGTTCGCGTGCGTGGAAATTCGTTGCATCCACGATACCGCGAGATGACATTTGATGCATGGGAGGACTCGACTGGGCAGGATTCTTCGCGTCCCCTGCTCGATGGGCCCGCCGCCGGTGCGGGAAATGCGATAGCCTCTGGTTGGATGATTATTTGCGAGAGCAGAGGGCATGGAGAAGGTCGAATGCGTGGGCGCGGAGCGCGATGTGGCGCGGCGGTTGCCGCCGGAGCCGCGCTTGCGCTGGCTCTGCTCAGTGGCTGCGCCAGCCCTGGACCGCCGCAACCGCCGTCGCTGAAGCTGCCCGAGGTCGTCACCGGGCTGACCGCGAGCCGCGTAGGCGACACGGTGAGGCTGCACTGGACGACCCCATCGCGAACCACCGACAAGCTGCTGATCGCGGGGCCGATTGAGGCGGAGATATGCCGAGAGACTCCTGCTGCCGTGGCTTCAACGACTGCGGCAAAGGCCGGACAGAGTGCTGCGTTGGGCGCTGCATCGAGCGCGAGGAAGAGTGTTGCGACGGCTCCGTGTTCTCCGGTTGTGCTGCGGCAGCGGGTGACGCCGGGCGCATCCGAGGCGGTGGATGCGCTTCCACCTGAGTTGACGGCTGAACCTGTGCGGTTGATTGCCTATCGCGTGCAACTGCGCAATGCGGCGGGACGCACAGCGGGGGCGTCGCCAGCCGTCTTCGCGGCCTCGGGACCTTCTCCGCGACCGATTGAGGAACTGCGCGCCAGAGCGACAAAGGCGGGAGTGGTATTGGAGTGGAGATCTGAGGCTGGAGGAGCGGAGGCGATCGAACTCGATCGAACGATCCTGGAGACTCCAACGGCAAATGCAACCTCAGCAACAACGACTAAGGCGGGTTCGGGCGCGGCGCGCAGGGGTGGATTGCCGGGTGCGGCGAAGCAGCCGTCGCAGTCGCGCTTCCGGACTGCTGCCGCTGGCTCCAGCGCGGTGGATGCTGGCGGGACGATCGACCGCACGGCGCAGATCGGGCACGCGTACCGCTATACAGCCGAGCGGGTGCGCACGGTGGAGCTGGGCAGCCAGACGCTGGAGTTGCGCAGCCTGGCGTCGGCTGAGGTTGTAGTGGAGATGAAGGATGTCTTTCCGCCGGAGGCCCCGGTTGGGCTGGTTGCCATTCCGGGCTTCGCAGGTGTGGAGTCCGCGGATAAGGCCAGCGATCGGAGTGCGGACCAGGTTGGCGAACAGGCGCAGCGGGCTGCGATCGATCTCTCCTGGCAGCCGGACCTGGAGCCGCGCATCGCCGGGTACAGGGTCTATCGGCGTGAGGTGGAAGGCGACGCTGCGGAGATTTGGCGACGGCTCAACCCGGAGCTCGTGCCGGTGGCGTCCTATCGCGACCCGAGCGTGGTGGCGGGGCGAAGGTACGCTTACCGCGTGACGGCGGTGGATGCGTCGGGCAACGAGTCGGCACCCAGCGATGGGGTGGAGGAGACGGCTCCGGCGCGGTGATCTGCGCGCCTGACGGAGCGGGGCAATCGCAGGAAGCGCTGTAGGCGGGCTCAGACCAGGGCAGGGGCCTTGCGGCGGACGGTCTCGATGGCGTCGTCGGGCTGCGAGGCGAAGGCCATGGTGAGTACCGGGCAGGGGGCCTCGGTGATGATGCGGTAGGCGATATGCAGATGGGTCTCGGATGCCTCGAGCGATGCCTTGCGCACGCCGAGGACGATGAGCTTGGCGTTGTGCTGGCGGGCGTAGTCCACCACGGCGCAGGAGACCTCACTGCCGTAGGTTGTGGCGCAGATGGGCGCCTCGACCACCACTCCGCTCTCGTTGGCAAGCTGCTGCAGCGCCTCGGACATGATCGCCGGTACAACCTGGCACTGAATGCATGACTCCAGCGTGCGCGGCATGACGTGCAGGCAGTGCAGCGGCGAGGCGGTCAACTGGGAGAAGCTGGCGGCAAAGCGGATGGCATGGATGGTGGTGAAGTGAAAGTCGGTGGCGAAGAGGACCGGGCCGACCGACTGCAGGGCCTTCTCGGAGTGGCTGGCGTGGGGCCCGACGGTGAGCACCGGGCAGGGCGCCTTGCGCAGCACCGCTTCGGTGGTGGAGTCGAAGACGATGCGCTCCAGGCCGTGCAGGGCACTGGTGCCCATGATGGTGAGATCGATCTTCCTGGCGGCGATGGTGGCAAGAATCGTTGCGGTGGGGTTTCCGGCGCCCAGAATGGCCTCGCACTCGACGCCCGCCTCGACGGCCTGGTTGCGCAGCTCTTCGAGCGTGGCCCGGCACTTGTCCTGGAGGGCCTTCTTCTCCGCCTCCTGCGCACCCGCCTCCTGCTTCTGCTCGCCGGCCTCATGCACAGCGGCCTCGACCGGACGAAAGACGTGCAGAATCACAAGACTGGCCCGGAGCGCGAGGCAGGTATCGATGGCCGTGCGGCAGGCCGCCTGGGACGCAACCGAGAAATCGGTTGCGACAAGCAGTCTGTCGAAGGTGGGCATCGTATCGTTCGCGGGTGTCGGCATCGGAGGCATCTCTTTTCTGACAAGCGGCTGCGGATAAAGCCAGCCGCTAGAAACTATGCAGCCTCAAACGGGATGGGAAGTCTCCAGGATCGAGCTGTCGAGGAGATTGAACGCAGAATGACAGATGGGGTTACTACAGGGATTGACCATCCGCCACCTCCTCAAACCCAAATCTTAAGAGGTCTGAAGGCTGAAATCTGTGATACGGGTCACGGCTCTCGAATGGGGAGAAGAAGTCCGAAGTTGAAGGAAATGAGTTCGATGCCCTGGCCGAGGAGGGCTTAGACCGAGATCCGTTCCAGCTTCTCGGGGGAGAGGATCAGGATCGAGACGCCGTGGATCTGGATGAGTTTTTCGCGCTTAAAGCGTCCCAACATGCGGGTCATGGTCTCGCGCGAGCAGCCGACCAGGTTGGCCAGCTCCTCATGGGTCAGCGCCATGGTGAAGCGCATCTCGGCCCTGCCGCAGGACTCTGCGCGTCCCCAGTCCAGCAGCACAGCGGCCAGGCGGCCGGCGGTTGAGCCGGAGAGCGCGAGGCGGCGCGCATCGAAGAATGCCGCCTTGTACTCCTCGCTGAGCGCCTTGGCCGCGTGCAGGCTGGCATCGCCATGCTTCTTCAGGAAGGCGAGAAACTCTTCGCGCCGTATGCTCTTGATCTCGGTGGGCTGCACGGTCTCTGCCGTCACTTCATATTTTGATCCGGAGATGACGGCGCCGAGTCCGAGGATGTCGCCCGGCATGGCGATCTTCAGGATCAGCGTGCGGCCGTCCTTAGAGGTGCAGGAGAGTTTCACCTGGCCGGTGCAGACGACATAGACGGCCTGGCTGGGCGCATTCTCCAGAAAGAGCGTGGCGCCGCGGGGAAGCGTTGTGCTGACGCCGATGAGATCGAAGTCGGCAAGCGCCTCGTCGTCCAGGCTGCAGAACATGCGCATGGAACGAAAATCGCAGTTTACGCAATGGCGCACAGGACGAATTATGGGCGTGAGAGGCATGGTGAGTCTGGCCTCCCCGCCATGACAGAAGACGGGGGGATGCGACCGTGAATATATAGGATGCGGCTGACGGGCCCCTCGATCACATCATCTGTGAAGGCGAGATACAACTGTCCCGTCTCGGATTTTAGCACACGGTCATCACCGGGCAAGTGGCCTCGGCCAGAAGGTCCGGCGTGAGGCCATGTTCCATGTGGGTCAGCCAGAACGACGCTTGGAGGCCGATGCGGTCCTACGCGGAGGCCAGCTTCGCCGAACGGGGCGCGCCGTTTGCCATGGCGCGGATCGATTCCGCGTAAGGCGCGCGCAGCACGCCGCGCTCGGTGACGATCGCCGTCACATACTTCGCCGGAGTCACATCGAAGGCCGGGTTCTCGATCCCCACGCCGGCGGGCGTCATCTGCCGGCCGTTGATGTGCGTGACTTCGCGGGGGGAGCGCTGCTCGATGGGGATGCGGTCGCCGCTGGCTGTCGCCAGATCGATCGTGGACCACGGGGCCGCGACGTAAAACGGAATGCCGTGCTCGTGGGCCAGGATTGAGACGCCGTAGGTCCCGATCTTGTTGGCCACATCGCCGTTGGCCGCAATCCTGTCCGAACCGACAATCACCGCCTGAATGCGTCCCTGGCGCATCAGCGCGGCGGCCATGTTGTCGCAGATCACGGTGGTTGGGATGTTGTCCTTCATCAGCTCCCACGCGGTCAGCCGCGCGCCTTGCAGAAACGGGCGCGTCTCGTCGGCAAAGACGCTGATCTTGTGGCCGCGCTCGATGGCCGCGCGAATGACGCCCAGCGCCGTTCCGTATCCGCATGTGGCCAGCGCGCCGGCGTTGCAGTGGGTCAGCACCGTGCCCTCCATCGGCAGCAGCGCCGCGCCGTGCGCTCCCATCCGCTTGCAGGCGGCGATGTCCTCGTCGTACATCTGCCGCGCCTTCGCCACCACTGCGGCTTTGATCTTCGGGATCGGCGTCTTGGCTGCGGCTAGCGAGTTGTAGAGACCGCGAATCTCGTCAATGCCCCAGAAGAGATTGACCGCGGTGGGCCGCGTCTCAGCCAGCGTCTTCGCAATCACCGCAACCTCGGCGGTCAACTCGTCCAGCGTCTTCGCCGAGCTGCGTTCGATGCCCAGCGCCATCCCCATCGCAGCCGCCACGCCGATGGCCGGCGCGCCGCGCACGATCATGTCGCGGATGACGGTCGCAACCTGCCGGTAGCCGGTGGCAAGGACATAGGTCTCCTCCAGTGGGAGCTTGGTCTGATCGAGGAAATTGACGCCTTGCGGCAGCCACTCAAGGGTAGGAATCATAGAGTTTCCAGTTTATCGCGGATCAGCTTAACCCAAGCAGGTTGGGTATACAATGGCGTATGAGTTCTCCGAGGTTCGATGGGGTCCTGTTTTCGGCGTATCCGAACGACCATCTACCGCGGCATGTTCACGCTTATCTCGGCAGCATTAGCGCTATCGTCGAGATTCGGCCAGACCGGACGGTTGTACTTGCGGACCGCAAGGATGCGACATCTCCCCGGAATGCAAAGCGGAGCAGCGTGAAGAAGATGCTGGATGTGGCGGCAGAGAACTTCGATGAGTTATGGGCATTATGGGAGGAGATGCATGAACACAGCCAGAGTAGCTACAACGGACGCTGAGATCGATGCGGCCATCGCGCGGGCCGCAAAACAAGACGACGGATTGCTGATTGAGGACGCGTCCTACAACCGCACGCTCGACGCGCTGGTGCTGCGCCTTCGCAATGGGCGGCGCGTGCTCTTTCCGCGGGAGGACCTGGAGGGCTTGCGTGGCGCCCCGGCGGCAAAGGTGGCGCGCGTGGAGGTGCTTGCGGGGGTTGGCCTGCATTGGGAAGAGCTGGATGTGGACCTCTACGGACCGGCGCTGCTGGATGGAATCTATGGCAGCAAGCGCTGGATGAGTGAGATCGGGCGCAAAGGGGGCGCGGCACGATCAGCAAAGAAGGCGAAGGCGGCGCGCAGAAATGGAGCCAAAGGTGGCAGACCTCAACGCGCAGTTGCTGCCTGACACAGGAGCGATAGCTTGCGGGCAATTTTATTGATCCGATGCTGTGGTCGAGTCGTCATTTTTTCGCAGCGAGTGCCAGATGCGCCTTGCGAACGTCTTTGGCGGTGAAGACGCTGAGGAAGGGCAGGTCTTCGTCGGAGGGCACCTCGGCGAGCGCGCGTTCGATGATGAGGCGGCCGCCCTGCTCGCGGTCCACCAAGCAGAGCACTCCGGCGACGATCATTCCAGCCTCTCGCGCCGCCTCGATGGCGGTGACGGTAGAGCCGCCCGTGGTGCATACGTCGTCGAGGATGACCACCTGCGCGCCGGGCTGCAGGAAGCCTTCGATGCGCCGTCCCGTGCCGTGCGTCTTCTCCGCCTTGCGCACCAGAAATCCGTGGATCAGCGTTGGCGCAGGTTCCGAATCTACCTCGTCCAACTCCAGCTCACTCGACAGATTGCGGATCTCGTTGTAGTCGGCCAGCGCCCATGCGCTTGCGCTGGCAACGTTAGAGACCAGCGGGTCGGCCCCCATCGTCAGCCCGCCCACCGCAATCGCCGACGGCATATGCTCGCGGATCAGATCGTAGAGCACAAGCCCGGCCAGCCGTCCGCCCTCCGCGTGCAGTGTGGTGGTGCGGCAGTCGACGTAGTAATCGGACTTCTGTCCGCTGGCCAGGGTAAAGTCGCCCAGCTTGAAGGAGTAGGTGGCGATAAGGTTGAGCAGCGCGCTGCGCGAGTGGGTGGTCATGGCTCAGCAATTGTAGCGGAGAACGAGCGCAGTGTACCCTGCAACTTTTCCGGCAACGCTGCGATTACTTCGTCATGCGCTCCAGATGGCGGTAGCCGCCGGTCTGGATTATCACGACGAGAAAGACAAACCCGTTGTAGGCCCCATGCACCAGGACGGACGCAGCCACCGAGCCGGTCTTGACGCGCACGAATGTCAGCACTAGCGAGATGGTGAAGAGCACCAGCATCGCGGCCCACAGATGCGCCACCTGCTGAAAATGCAGCAGCGCGAAGAAGAGGCTGGTGAGCACTGCCGAAAAGATCAACGCTGCCGGGGTCAGGGTTGTGGTGGTCTGCCAGCGGGCGCGCGCATCGCCGGTGCGCGGCAGGCTCAGCCAGTCGTACGCAATCGCGAACGCGGGCAGCAGGAACCCGCGAAAGCAGACCTCCTCGAAGATCGGCGCAACGATGGTGCCGAACAGAGTGATGAGCCATGCGTCCGTCTGCGTCAGAAAGAAGGCGTCGATGGGGCGCGATTTTGGCGGCGTGATGAAGTTGGTGGCGATCTGCACCATGACACCGAGCAGCAGGCCAAGCGCGATCAGCTTCGCGGCCTGGTTGCGCGCGGTTGCCCAGCGCCAGCTCAATCCATCGAGAAAACCGCGCTGCCACAGCAGCGGAAAGAAGAACCACGCCGCCAGCAGGGACGAGAGATATGTTGCCGCCATCGTGGCGAGCTGCATCTTCGGGTGCAGCAGCGTGGCCACGCCGCCGTGCTCAGTCCCCGGCGCTCTTCCCAGTGCCGCAAGAACAAGCTCAAGCAGAACCAGCAGCACTCCCGTAAAGCTGATAAACACGAGCGCGTGTCCGATGTGGGGAACGCGCCGCAGCGGCGCCTCGCGTTCTTCGCCGGAGGCAGGCCCGCTGCCCAGCGCGCCTTCGAGGACCGGCGTTTCATCCGGTCTGGGCGCGTCTTCGGGACCGTTTGCGCGAAAGAGACTCATGCCGATCTCTCCTTATGGATGGATTGGTTCTTCGACGCCGCCTTCGCTGTAGTGCTCTTCTTCTCCGCTATCGCAGGCACGTTCTTCGACGAGACCGGCTTCTTAGCCGCCTTTTTCACCGCTTTGGCCTCGCGTGCTGACGGCAGTCCGGTCTTCTTCTCGCGTGCGATGAACTTGCCGCGTGAGGTCTTTACGCGGTCCGGCACGGCTGCGATGTCGAGTGGCTGCGGCCCGGCATGAGTCAAGCCTCCGCCTCCGTTCGACGAGATCCGGTTGGCCCAGTTCGAACCTGTGTGGTCCGCCCCATAGTGCCGCGCCAAAAAGTTTCCGGTGTACGATCCGGCGACGGTGGCAATCTGCTCCGGCGTGCCGTGTGCGACGATGCGTCCGCCGCGCTCGCCGCCCTCGGGCCCCATGTCCAGCACGTAGTCGGCGTTGCGCACGATGTCCAGATTGTGCTCGATGATGATGACCGTGTTGCCCAGGTCGGTGAGCCGGTGGAGGACTTCGAGCAGCTTTCGCACGTCGTCGAAGTGCAGGCCGGTGGTGGGCTCGTCCAGCAGATAAAGCGTGCGCCCCGTCTGGCGTTTCGATAGCTCGCGCGCCAGCTTCATGCGCTGCGCCTCGCCGCCGGAGAGTGTGGTCGCCGACTGGCCGAGATGGATGTATCCCAGCCCCACATCGACCAGCGTCTGCAACTTCGCCGCTGCCGCCGGAATGTCCTTGAGCACCGGAAGCGCGTCGGCGATGGGCAGGTCGAGCAGGTCGGCGATGGAGTGGCCGTTGAAGCGGACGGCGAGCGTCTCCTGGTTGTAACGCCGTCCGTTACACACGTCGCAGAGCACATAAACATCGGGCAGGAAGTTCATCTCGATGCGCCGCTGGCCGTCGCCGTGGCATGCCTCGCATCGCCCGCCCTGCACATTGAAGCTGAAGCGGCCGGGCTTGTAGCCGCGCTCACGCGACTCCGGCAGCATGGCGAAGAGGTCGCGGATGGCGGTGAAGACGCCGGTGTAGGTCGCCGGGTTGGAGCGCGGCGTGCGCCCGATCGGCGACTGGTCGATCTCAATCACCTTGTCGATCTGGTCGATGCCGACGACCCGCCCATGCGCGCCGGGCTCCTCGCGCGATCCGTAGAGTTCGCGGGCCAGCGCGCGGTAGAGGATGTCCGTGACCAGCGTCGATTTGCCCGAGCCCGAGACGCCAGTCACCACCGTCATCACGCCCAGCGGGAAGTGTGCCGTCACCTGTTGCAGATTGTTCGCCGTTGCATTCTCCACCGTGATCCACTTGCCGGTCAGCGGCCTCGGCGCGGCGCGCGCCACAATCTCGATCTTCCCCGCGAGATACTGCCCAGTGAGCGAGGCGGGATTGTCCATCACCTGCTGCGGCGTTCCCGCCGCGATCAGCAACCCGCCATTCTTACCCGCGCCGGGGCCGAGGTCGAGCACATAATCCGCCTGGCGGATTGTGTCTTCGTCATGCTCCACCACCAGAACCGTGTTGCCCAGATCGCGCAGGTTGGTGAGCGCCTCGATCAGCCGCCGGTTGTCGCGTTGATGCAGCCCAATCGAAGGCTCGTCGAGCACATACAAAACTCCGCGCAACCGCGAGCCGATCTGCGTCGCCAGCCGGATGCGCTGGCCCTCGCCGCCGGAGAGCGTCGCCGCCGAGCGGTCCAGCGAGAGGTAGCCCAGGCCAACGGCGTTGAGGAACTCCAGCCGCTCGACGATCTCGCGCTGCAAGCGGTCCGCCACGATACGGTCGCGCCCGGTAAAATTCATGGCGCGCGCACCCTCCAGCGCACGTTCCAGCGAGAGCGCGGTGAACTCCGCGATGGAGCGGTCCTCGCCGCCGATTGCCACGGTCACCGCCAGCGACTCCGGCCTCAGCCGCCGGCCCTGGCAGCGCGGGCACGTCGTCGCGGACATATACTGCATCATGTACTCGCGGTATCCATCGGATTTTGTGTCTTCCAGGTTGGCGCGCAGATACGCGAAGATCCCATGGAATCCGGTGCGACCCAGCTCGTTCTTGGGCGGCCCGTATAGCAGCAGGTCCTGCTGCGGCTTGGTCAGTTCACTGAAGGGTAGCTTCAGGTCGATCTTGTACCTCTCCGCCGCCAGCTTGATCAGACGTTGCAGGTAGGCCGATCCCGAACCCGGCCCCATTGCTCCATCCAGCAGCGGCTTCGACCAGTCCGCGATCGTCTTTGCCGGGTCGAAGTCGTATGTGCTGCCCAGCCCGTTGCACTCCGTACAGGCGCCGTAGGCGGAGTTGAAGGAGAAGCTGCGCGGCTCCAGCCGCGGCACGTCGATGCCGCAATCCGGGCAGGCCATCGACGAGGAGTAGAGCGTCTCGTCCTGCGTGCGGTTCGCTCCCTGAATGCCGATCAGAACCAGTCCCCTGGCCATCTGCAGCGCCTTCGCCACCGAAGTCTCCAGCCGCCGCGTGTCGAACTTACGCGGTTCAAGGTTCGCGGTTCGAGGTTCGAGGGAAGACGAAGTAGATGCGGTCTCGTTGACGTTTTGCGCCAGCGGCTTGAGGATGATGCGATCGACCACCGCTTCGACCGTATGGTTCTTGCGCTTGTCCAGGCGCATTCCCTCGGTCAGCTCTGTCATCGCGCCGTCGATGCGCGCGCGGAATCCCTGCTGGTCCAGCGCCTCCAACTCTTCGCGGAACTCGCCCTTGCGTCCCCGCACCAGCGGCGCGTACACCGTGATGCGCTCGCCCGGTGCCTGCGCCACAATGCGCTCGACGATCTGCTCCGCCGTCTGGCGCGTGATCGGCAGCCCGCACTTCGGACAGTGCGGCTGGCCCACCGACGCGTACAGCAGCCGCAGGTAGTCGTATATCTCGGTAATCGTCCCCACCGTCGAGCGCGGAGAGCGCGATGTCGTCTTCTGCTCGATGGAGATCGCCGGCGAGAGGCCGTCGATGGCGTCCACGTCCGGCCGCTCCATCTGGTCTAAAAATTGCCGCGCGTAGGCCGAGAGCGTCTCCACATATCGCCGCTGGCCCTCCGCGTAGATGGTGTCGAAGGCAAGCGAGGACTTGCCCGATCCCGAGAGCCCCGTCACCACCGTTAGCGTATTGCGCGGGATGGAGACCGAGACGTTGCGCAGGTTGTGCTGTCGCGCGCCGCGCACCGTGATGTGAGTGATTGTCATGCGGACTGGTTTGGCCGCGCACTCCACAGGGCCGCGTGGAGGTGAAATGGCCAATCCTCAGGATACGGCATCGGGCCGCGCCAGGTCTTGCCCGCGGACGAAGCGCGGCGCGCCGGTTTGCCTTGTTTTACAGCAGGCGGGCTGGCAGCCCAAACTTTTGCCCTGTTTTTCGCGTCGATATAGATAGGAAGAGCTTGCCCCCAGGGAATGCGCCCGCGGCAGGCTGACCCACAAATGCATGAAGCCGCGACTGCGCGGCCAGCCCTTCCCAGCAAGAGCGTACCCGATTGGCTAATAAGCAATTCATCAAAGCTTCATTGCAACTGATTCAAATCTTGTAACAATGAAGCCTGTCCAGCCGCGCTTCGGGTTCTTTGCATCCAACTAAGTGGCGGGCGAAAGGTGAGGAATGATTCTGTGAGTGATTCGGTGGTACTGGTGTGTGCGGTCTTTGCGTCGTTGGCTTCGGGCGTCCTGCTGGCGTACGGCGTCTGCCAGGCTGTCTTTGCCCTCTTCAGCATGCACGCCCGCCAGTCGCCCGCGCTGTCCCATGCGCGAGTCGCGCGCCCGGCCCGCATCGTCGAAGGCTAGTTTCCCTCTTTCCTGTTCCCGCTCCAGGGCCAGATCGTTGCTGTTTAAGCACTGACTCCCGCAGGATGGGCGATAATCACTCTGGTGACTCGTCCAGCCAAATCCGTACCCACCCGCCACAGCGTTATCCCCGGCATCAGGCTCACCCTGGCCGTCACCGGCGCCAGCGGCTCGATCTTTGCCGCCGAGATGCTGCGCGCCCTCCACGCCGACGCGCGCGTCGCCAAAGTTGACTTCATTCCCTCCGAAGCATCTCTGCGCGTCTTCGCCGAAGAGATGCAGCTCAGCGGACGCAACGCACTCGCAGAAAAACTCCTCGGCCCCGATCACGCCTCGCCCTCCAAGATCACTCAGCACGCGGAGGCAGACATTGGGGCCAGCATCGCCAGCGGAAGCTACCGCTCCGACGGAATGATCGTTCTTCCCTGCACCATGGGAACGCTGGCCGGCATTGCAAATGGCCTGGCCTCGAACCTGATCGAGCGCGCCGCCGACGTCTGCCTCAAGGAACGCCGCCGCCTCATCCTCTGCGTGCGCGAGACGCCCTTCAACCGCATTCACCTGCGCAACATGCAGCTCGCCAGCGACGCCGGGGCCACCATCTTCCCAGTGATGCCCACGCTCTACAACCTGCCGCAGAACACCACCCAGATGGCCCGCCAGTTCGTCGACCGTGTGCTGGCCCACATCGGCCTGCCCCAGCCCGGCGCGTACGAATGGAAGCCCGATTAGATCGGCCCGCCCCTAGCGCGCGTCTCCCGAAAGCATCTGTTCGCCGCCCTGCATGGGAGGTTGCGCCTTGAGGAACTGGATTGTTCCGGCCAGCACGGGCTTCGCGCACTGGCTCGGCGCAAGGTGGCCGCAGCCCGCCACGCCCTCGAAGACGGAGTGCGGAATCTCCCGGTGCATCGTCTCGCCGACGGCGGGCGAAATCAAAATGTCGGCCAACCCCCACATCACCAGCGTCGGCTGCCGGATGCTTCCAAGCCGTGCGTCGAGCAGGTCGGCCCCTGTATCCATCGAGTCCATGGACTGCTGCACGATGCGACCGTTGCTCTTGAGCCTGCGCAGGGTGGCGCGCGCAACGAAGCCGGGCAGCGTGCGCGGATGCGGCATCAACAACGCCATCAGTCGCACCAGCCCGGCGGCGTCGGTCGGCACAAAGGCATCGCGCGGGAAGTTGGTATGGATGGTGAGGCCCGCGCTGTCGTAGAGGACCAGGCGGTCGAAGTATTCAGGCTTATCCAGCGCGAGTTTTGCGGCGATCCATCCGCCCATCGACCAGCCCGCGAGGTCGATCGGCTTCGGCTGGCCGGTTACTGGGTCTTGCGCGTCAAGGCCGGTTGCACGCATGAAGTTGAAGACTACGTGTTCCTCCGTCTCAACGGAACAGCACGGCCACTGCGGCTTCTCGGAGCGGCCGTAGCCCAGCAGGTCTGGCGCGTAGACGTGGAAGCCTGCGGCGGCGAGCCCGGGGATCAGCGGCGCCCAGTCCTCGCCGCGCGAGCCTAGGCCATGCAGCAACAGAAGCGGCTTGCCTGGCGTTCCGTCGGGCGGAGCGGCTTCAAAATAGTGAATGCGATCGCCGCGAACATTGACGTACTCGCTGCGCACGCCCGCGCGCCAAAGATGATAGCGAATCTGCTGATCGTTGACCCACAGCGGATTCCAGTAAAACGTGCCGCCGGCCACCAGCGCAAACAGCAGAACAACGATCCCCGCCAACCGCAGTCGAGCCTTCATCCGCGCATCTCCCCCGTTCCTCCGCGCACCTCACTTCCGCGGCTTACTTAACTTCTCGATTCTAAGAGACGCGTTCGCGAAGCCGCAATTCCGTATGGGCGCGGCTCGTTCCTCTCGAACAGATACAGCCTGTTTTCTTGAACGGGTGCGGCTTAGATGCCGACGCTGCAGTCGCCGTCGGGCAGCTCGTCGCCGGAGTGGGCGTACAGATCGTAAGGAGTGCGACGATTGAACTTGTAACGCTGGCGGATCTCGCGGCCCACGATCAGCCCGACCGCCAATGCTCCCAGCGCGGCCGAGACCCAGGCAACGGTCTTCAGCAGGTGGGACTCCTCCGCGCACTCTGGCTCGCCGCAGGCCTGCTGCTCATCCCGCGCGCCGTTGCAGTTCTCAACCGTTCCAACAGCTCCGGTCTCTTCGCAATCGTGGGACGACCTTCTGTAGCAGCCGAGTTTTGGGAGGAACCTCATGCCCACATAATAGCGCAAGCAGAGTGTGGCCCGTGTGTGAAATTCAGATCGTGTGTACCGATTGGGGAACCCGCGCGCCCGTCCGCGTTACTTGACGTCGACCTGCTCGAAGCCCAGCGAAGAGAGCAGCGCACTCACGCTGGCGCGAGCGTTTGCGCGCGCGGCGTCCAGGATGCCGTCCGCCAGCGCGGTCTGCTGCATCTGGTCCTGCGCCCTGACGCGGTTCACGGGCCCCAGGGCCTGGCCCATCGGCACCAGCAGCCCGCTTGAGCGCTCAACAAGGCGCGTGCGCTGGTCGTCCAGTTTGGTCGAGAAGAGTTGCGCGGGCGGCAGCGTGACGTGGATGCTGTGTGTGGAGGCGTCGATGCGCACGTCCTCCGGCTTGAGCTGCGCCATGTCGATGCCCGCAACCGACGCGCCGTGGACCACCAGCAGGATGCGCTCGCCGCCCGGAGCGCCGGACGCGGTGCCTGCGGAGAGACCGTCCGCAACCACCGTGTCCAGCGAGTAGACGGCGGTCGGCATGTGGCCGAGGCGCTGCATCTTCACGACCACCGCGGGCTCGGATAATTCGTGGCTCGCGCCGCGCCCGGTGATCAGCGCAACCATGCGGCCTGCCCTGCCCGTCGTGGAGTGGCGAACGAAGACGGCGAACGCCGACGCGCCCAGAACCAGCGCCAGCAGGAAGCCGAGGAACCTGCCGCCGTAGTTCGGCCCCGTATAGTATTGCGTCGTCATCGCCGCTCCAATCCCCTTCATCATAGCCCGTAGCCCCGCCCCTCGACTCGCCTGCCGCCGTCAATCGTGCCGCAGTCCAACTCGCCGCGCAGGCTCCGCACGATGACATCACCCTCCGCGCCGGAGTCTTCGATGCCGTCTCCCGCAATGCCGGCACCATCGAAATTCCACTCACTATCGGCAATAACCCTACTCGGACTAGACTGAACGCGAAGTAGTTGGCACGGAGATAAAAGAATGAACCCGATTCGCTTTGCCCGAGTCCGTACAACAACTCTCGCAACCCTGAATCTGGCCGCGCTCCTTGCGGTCTTCGCTGCCCACGCTCCAGCTCAGGCGTATAAGGACTCCGGCGCGGGGGCCGCAAAGCCGACCCTACAGCGGTCTGGCGCGCCAACAATCAAGGTATATTCGCGGGAGACAGTCGTGGATGTCACCGTAACCGACGCAAACGGCAAGCCCGTCCATGGGCTGACGCAGGCGGACTTTACCGTCGACCAGGACGGTAAACCGCAGTCCATTCACAGCTTCCAGGAGGTTGACCAATCAACCACCTCGCCCGAGCAACTCAAGCTCCCACCGAACACCTATTCCAACTTTCAGGCCGTGGCCGGCCCACTCAACATCCTGTTGCTCGATGACATCTATGGCGGAGACATAGGCCAGGTAAGGTTGGCGGCAGCGAAGTTCATTAACAACATGGCCCCCGGGACGCAGGTTGCCCTCCTAGCGATGGGCGCCAGACTGACCGTCCTGCAGGAGCCCACCACTGACCCGGCCCGGCTCCTGAAGGTAGTCAACACCATCATTGACCCGTTTTTCGTGGAGGGAGACGGTTGCACTATAGTGATCGCAAGGAACCATGCAGTCGTCGATCAGTTCAAAGAGATCGTCAATTATCTGTCTGGAATCAAAGGAAGGAAGAACCTAATCTGGATCAACGGTGGCATTCCGTTCCTCGTCTTCCCCCACATGCGTCCCGGCGGTACTCCGGGCATAATCAACACGCAAGAGGAATCCATGAACCCCCAAGCGCCCAACATCGGCGTCGACCCCCTGTGCCCCTACTTCGAAACCAACCTCCACAAGACCTACCCCCTGCTGGCGGACGCGCAAGTCACCGTATATCCGCTGGACCCAAACGGAGTGTGGGCTAATGAAATTGGACATTCGGCGATGGAGGTCGTCGCCCAAGCCACCGGCGGCGTGGCCTTGTACGGAAACAACTTTCTGGATGAGCTGATGGCTAAGGCGGTCGATGCCGGGGCCAGCTACTACACTCTCTCTTACATCCCTCCGGGCGTCCCACACGACGGCAGATACCACAAGATCGGCATCAAGGTAGACCGGCCCAACCTCCAAATGCTCTATCGCAAGGGCTACAACGCCGAGGACCCGGTGCAGATCGCCAGCGTGCCCAAGACCGTTCCTGGTCGCGCCAAGCGCGGTACACCCCCAACCGCGGCGGCGAATGACACTCTCGCCGACGCCGTGTCGCCCACAGCGCCTCCCGTGATTCAGCTCTTCTTCGATGTGCGCGTGGTGCCCATCCCCAAGCCGGAGAATCCCACCGACCCGCCGGTGATGGGATTTCTCGATCCAAAGCTCAAGAAGACGCCACGGCAACTGACACGCTACGCCATCATCTTTATGCTGCCGCAGAAGCAGATCGCCTTCGCCGACGATGGCGATGGCAACCACAACGGCGCGGTCAAGTTCGACGTGGCCGCCTTCGACTCCGATGGCAAGATGGTCACCAGCGTCAGCCGGACGCGGATGCTGCCGCTGACAAACGAACAGTATCGGATGTTCATCGCAACGCCGTTCCAGTTCAACCAGCAACTCGACCTGCCGCGGGGCAAGTTCACGCTGCGCGTAGGCATCCTCGACAGCGTCTCCAAAAAAGTGGGATCGTTGGAGATTCCCCTCACCGTAGGCAAAAAGCCGCCTTCCGTCGCGCCCGCCGCAAGAAGCGCCAACTAGAGCGGCCACTTCCAGCCGGTGATCTCCGGCCGGTCGATCCCGTTCTGGTGCGCGTAGTTCACGCTCTCCACAATCTGGTCCTTCAGCCACTCCCGCGTGTGCGCCGCCGTGTCCCGCAGCTTCGGCACGCGGTCGATCGCGTCCAGCGCCAGGTCGAAGCGGTCCGTCTGGTTCAGGATCGCCAGTTCCAGCGGCGTGTTGATGTTCCCCTTCTCCTTGTATCCGCGCACATGGATGTTCTCGTGGTTCCTGCGCCGGTAGGTCAGCTTGTGGATCAGAGACGCGTACGCATGGAAGTTGAAGATCACCGGCTTGTCCACCGTAAACAGCGCGTCGAACTCCGTGTCGCTCATGCCGTGCGGATGCTCGCTCTCCGGCATCAACCGGAACAGGTCCACAACGTTGACGAAGCGAATCTTCAGCTTCGGGCAGCGTTCGCGCAGGATGGCCACGGCGGCCAGCGACTCGGACGTTGGAATGTCGCCCGCGCAGGCCATCACCACATCCGGCTGGGCGCCATCGTCGTTCGACGCGAAGTCCCAGATGCCGATCCCCTTGGTGCAGTGATCGACGGCCTCATCCATCGTCAGGTACTGCAGGTGCAGGGCCTTGTCCGCAACAATCACGTTGACGTACTCGGTCGAGCGCAGGCAGTGGTCACCCACCGAGAGCAGGCAGTTCGCATCCGGCGGCAGATAAATCCGCGTAATCTCGGGACTCTTGTTCGTCACCACGTCCAGAAATCCCGGGTCCTGGTGGGTGAATCCGTTGTGGTCCTGCCGCCATACCAGCGATGTAATCAGCAGGTTCAGCGACGAGATCGGCTCCCGCCAGCTTAGTTCGAGCTTCGATTTCTCCAGCCACTTCGCATGTTGGTTGAACATCGAGTCGATAATGTGGACGAACGCCTCATAGCTGGAGAAGAATCCATGCCGCCCGGTCAGCACGTAGCCCTCGAACCAGCCCTCCAGCGTGTGTTCGCTCAGCATCTCCATCACGCGGCCCGAACGCGAAAGGAAGCCGCCGTCCGCATCCTCCAGCTTCAACTCCTCCATCCACGTCTTGGGACTCGCCTGATAGATAGCGTCCAATTTATTCGACGCCGTCTCATCCGGCCCGAAGACGCGGAAGCTCGTCATATTCCGCCGCATCACGTCGCGCAGCATGTGCGCCAGCACGTCGGTCGACGACACCTCAATCTGCCCCGGCTGCTCCACCTTCACCGCGTAGTCGCGGAACTCCGGCATGTCGAGAGGCTTGCGCAGAAGCCCGCCATTCGCATGTGGATTCCCCGAGATGCGGCTCTTCCCCATCGGCGCCATCGCCTTCAACTCAGGAATCAGCGCGCCCGTCTCGTCGAACAACTCTTCGGGCCGATAGCTCCGCATCCACTGCTCGACGAGTTTGAGGTGCGCGGGGTTCGTCACCGGATCGGTGATCGGCATCTGGTGCGCGCGCCACGATCCCTCCAGCTTGTGCCCGTCCAGCTCCTTCGGACAGGTCCATCCCTTCGGCGTGCGCAGGATAATCATCGGCCAGATCGGTCGCACCGGCGTCGCATCGGGATTCGCCCGCGCCGCAGCCTGAATCGCGCGAATCTCCAGAACGCAGTGCTCCATCACAGAGGCCATCTTCTGATGCATCACCGCCGGGTCGTCGCCCTCCACCACATACGGCTTGTAGCCCAGCCCCTTGAACAGCATCTCCAACTCTTCCGGCGGAATCCGCGCCAGAATCGTAGGGTTCGCAATCTTGTATCCATTCAAATGCAGGATCGGCAGCACCGCGCCATCGCGCACGGGATTCAGAAATTTATTACCGTGCCAGCTGGTCGCCAGCGGCCCCGTCTCCGATTCGCCATCGCCCACCACCACCGCGACGATCAGGTCGGGATTGTCGAACGCCGCTCCGTATCCGTGCGAAAGGCTGTAGCCCAACTCCCCGCCCTCGTGAATCGACCCCGGTGTCTCCGGCGTGCAGTGGCTGCCAATCCCGCCGGGAAACGAGAACTGCTTGAAGAACTTCTGCATCCCCGCCGCGTCCTGGCTCTTGTCGGGATAGACCTCCGAGTAGACGCCTTCGAGGTAGCTATTCGCCAGCGACGCCGGCGCGCCGTGTCCCGGCCCCGCAAGATAAATCAGGTCGAGCGAATATTTCTTGATCAGCCGGTTCAGATGCACCCAGGTAAAGTTCTGCCCAGGGTCCGATCCCCAGTGGCCCAGCAGCCGGTTCTTGATGTGCTCCACCTTCAGCGGCTCCCTCAGCAGCGGGTTCGCCTGTAGATACAGCATCCCCACGCAGCAATAGTTGCACGCGCGCCAGTACGCATCCATCCTGCGCAACTCGTCCGCGGAGAGCGGCTGCGCGGCTATAGAGTGCGTCTCCGCGCCCGTCGAAATCGTTGCCCCGGATGCCTTGCCCTGCACTGCGGAACCTTCACCCATCGCCTTACTCCTATCTACGTTCACGTCGTCATTCTGACGAAGCGCCGTTGAAGTTGTCATTCGCTACTCATTTGAGTTGTCATTCTGAGCGCAGCGAAGAATCCCCGCATTTCGTTCGTAGCACGACACACTACAAAGTCCGAAAAATCCTCGATAGCTCTTCATCGCTTCAGATGCCAGCTTACATACATCAGCCGTATGCTCGCATTCCAGCCAGATCAATTTACGTTGACACGCTCCTCGTCGGCGCGCGACACATCCGCGCCACATGCCGCGCGATCATGCGGTCTTCCTCGGCGGGCACAATGTAGACCGCAATCGGCGAGTCCTCGTCGCTGATCTTGCGTATCGTCTGGCTCCCAATCTGGCTCGCAATCAGCCCTGTCGCCTTCTGCTCCAACTGGTTCGCCGCAGGGTCCAGCTCTACGCCAAGCCCGCGCAGATTGCCCGCAATCTCCCCGCGCGTAGCTGCATCGTGCTCTCCAATCCCCCCAGTAAACACAATCGCATCCGCGCCATCGAGCGCGATGAATCCCGCAATCGCCTTCACCACGCTGCGACAAAAAACGCGAATCGCCAACTGCGCCCGCGCGTTTCCCTCGGCGGCCCGCTTCCTCAGCTCGCGCATATCGTTCACACCTCCCAGCGCCCTCAGCCCCGCGTCGCCATCGATCATTCGCTCCACCGAATCCGCCGTCGCGCCCGCCTGCCGCATCAGGAAGAGCACAACGCCGGGATCGAGGTCGCCCGTCCGCGTCCCCATCATCACGCCGCCGGTCGGCGTCAACCCCATCGTCGTGTCCACCGACTTGCCGTCGATGCACGCCGTCACGCTGCATCCGCTGCCCAGGTGCGCGATTGCCATCCGCCGCGGAAACGCGATCCCCTGCGCCTCGCGCAACTGCGCCACAACCGACTCGCACGATAGCCCATGAAATCCGTACCGCCGCACGCCCTGCTTGCGCACCGAGTACGGCAACGCATACACCGTCGCCTCCTCCGGCATCGTCTCGTGGAAGACCGTGTCGAAGCACGCAACATGCGGCACATCCGCGAACCGCCGCATCATCTCCTCGATCATCTCCAGCGCCTCCGGATCGTGCAGCGGAGCGAACTCGCACGCCGCGCGCAACTCGGACAGCACCTCCGGCGTCAGCCTCTGATGTCCGCGCAGATGCGCCCCCGGATGCACCACGCGATAGCCCACCGCGTCCGGTGGCGGCAGCCCGTCCAGCCCCACCGCGCGCTCCACCACGCCAAAGGCCTCCTCCATCGTTCCGATCTTCACCTCGCCCAGCCTGCTGGTCAGATCGTTTCCCTCCGCATCTCGAAACTCCAGCTTCTCCAACCTCCCGCCGATCCCGCCCAACTCGCCCTCATACAACATGCGAGGCCCCGCCGCGCCCTCGCCCACCTCATGCATGGAGAACTTGATCGACGACGACCCGGGATTCAGCACCAGAATATGCATTCGTATTGGCCACTCCGCGGCCACCACCAAGCTACCACTCCGCGCGCCTTCCAGTTCTCAAACGACCTCTTCCGTGCGCTGCTATGGTCAATACTCCCAGCGCAGCCCCAAAATAAATCCGAACAATTTCGAAAGTCGTCCGTCTTATGGATAGGTCTACAATCCTGGCAGCTTCTTCAGGCTTTGCATCTTGGGGATCCTGTGTGTGCGCACAAGAAAGGATTGTCCCAATGACGAACAATCATGCCATCCGCAAACTGAACTGTGCTAGCAGTATCCTGCTCGTTGCCGGATGCATCGCCCTCCTCGCTTCCGCCGCACTCGCTCAGCAAGCCGCACCCGCGCCCACGACCACGAAACCCCTAACTTTCGAAGTCGCGACCATCAAGCCCACCGCAACCACCGACTTCTGGCGTCTCCTGCCCACACCCGACGGCTACACCGCCACCAACGTCTCGCTGTTCAAGCTCATCGGCGAAGCCTATGGCATCGTCGATCCGAAGCTCATATCCGGCGGCCCACACTGGATCGACCGCGATAAGTTCGACCTCGAAGCCAAATTCGACGCCGCCTCCGTCCCTGGCGCTCAAAACCTCACCCACACCCAGCGCGCCGCCATGCTCCAGCCTCTCCTTGCCGACCGCTTCCACCTCAAGCTCCACCATGAGACCAAATACCTCCCCGTCTTCAACCTCGTCCTCGCCAAAGGAGACCCCAAACTACAGCCCACACCCGGAGCCCCAGACGACATGATCAGCTCCACCTGCCAGTACACTCGTGGTCCCGGCTATGCCCAGGCTGCTCGTTGTTCCATGAACAATCTGGTCGACGCACTCAGGGACATCACCGGACGCACCGTCATCGACAAGACCAGCCTCACCGGCCTCTTCAACTACACCCTCCGCTGGACCCCCGACAACGCCCCCGCACCCGCCGCGTCTGACACCCCCGCCCCAGACATCTTCACCGCCATCCAGGAGCAGCTCGGCCTCAAACTCGAACCGTCAACCGCCCCCCTCGATGTCCTCGTCATCGACTCCGCCGAAAAACCTACGCCAAATTAGCCGCACCCCCCCAAAAGTCCCATCGTCTTCAACTCACAAAATCCCGCGCGGACAATCTACACTCAATCTATGTGCGGAATCATCGGTTACATCGGCCCCAAGCCTCCCGTCCCCATCATCCTCGACGGCCTTCGCCGCCTGGAGTATCGCGGCTACGACTCTGCCGGCATCGCCGTCGCCGGCGGCCCGCAGGGCCTGGAGTTGCGTCGCGCCCCCGGCAAGCTCTGCAACCTTGAGGCCGTCATCGCCGCCAGCCCCATCTCCGGCACCTTCGGCATCGGACACACCCGCTGGGCCACGCATGGCCGCCCCACCGAGGAGAACGCCCACCCGCATCGCGACGGCTCCGGCACCCTCGTCGTCGTCCACAACGGCATCGTGGAGAACTACCTCGCCCTCAAGGCCGAACTCATCG